>Ga0208560_1000037_pt1 | contig 17007 bp, 13 predicted proteins | sample Virmet3827_250_FD_185742 | JGI IMG/M metagenome (GOLD analysis project Ga0208560, IMG submission 185742) | Marine viral communities from the Southern Atlantic ocean transect to study dissolved organic matter and carbon cycling - metaG 3827_250... | ecosystem: Environmental > Aquatic > Marine >...
ATAACTTCACGGTTGATTTCACCAAGAATTTCAGCAGAAAGGATATTAGCCAATTCAGCTTCAGCGTCTAGACCGTGTACAGCTTTAAGGTCTTGAGCCAATTCCATAGTGTATTCAGCCTGTAGTACACGAGTTTTAGCTTCTACAGTTACTTTTTCAACGGTGAAACCCATTGAACCTGGAGCACCATCTTCACCAGCAGCAGTAGCTTTACCTGTACCAGTTTGACCGATAACAACTACTTCACCTGTACCAGCAGTAGTAGCGCTGGCAGTAAATACTGTACCAACAGCGGGAACAGCATTTCCAGTAGAAGCACCAGCAGTTGTCCATTGTGCACCAGTAGAACCAGTACCGAGAGTTACTTGACATATATCACCCTCGACAACATCTACCAGATCAGTATGATCAGCAGTCGCTGTGTACGCTTGGCCTGCTTTATGAGTACCAGAACCTGAGAAGTCTGTATCAGCTTCGTCGAATAGAGCTTCGGTATCAGCAGTAGTAACACCACCTGATTGATCGTCGTAACGTGATTTCATCGCGAAGATAAGACCAGTTGGACCAGACATTGGTTGTACACTAGCTACATCATAAGCAATAAGGTTAGGCATTGCACGACGTACCAATGAAATCAATACTGGATCTGGGTTAGCAGCAGAAGCAGTAGTAGTACCTGCAAGTGCTTCGTTAATTGAATAAGAAGAAGCAGCACTTTCTTGACGAAGAGCTTCTTCAGTGTTTTCTAAAAGACGTGCGGTTACTGCACGCTTGTGAGAGTCTGCGATAGGTTGAGCACTGTCGTGATCTAGTACGGGACCCCACTTTTCCATAAGGACTTGATCTGATTTAAACATTTTAGTTTCTCCTATTAATGTTTATTTTTTAAAAAAAATAGTTTTTACAGCTTACTTAAATACGTGTGAACTAAGTGCTGAGGTGTATCTTGACATTGAATTAGATGTTTGCTCAGTAAGAGCTTGATCTGTTCCAACAACTTTATCAACTTCTGATTCTGATTCAACAGACTCTTTCATGAAGTAAGATTCTTTGATAGTTTTCACTTTCATTTCGAAAGATTCAACATCACCGAACTCTACATCTTCAACCAAAGAAGAAAGTTTTTCAGCTTCAGTAGCTGCTAGGTCAGAGGTATATTTTCTTACTACATCTGCACGTTGTGACTCTTGTACAGTTGTGAATAATTCAACATTCTCGTCAGTGGTTTTATTGAGTTGCTCTTCCAGCTCGGCAACCTGTTCTGACAATTCGTCAACCAGATCTTCCTTACCTTCAGGTACACTAAGATAGTGCTCTTTGAATACACTCTGCAAAGAAGTCATGAATGATTCTGCGATTTCGGTACGTAGACCTGCTTCAACAGCAACAGCATTAGACTCCATCCAACCTTCAACAACATAGTTTAAGTAAGCATCAACTTTCTCAACTAGATCGCCTTTAACAGAAGAAACTTCTTCTTCTAGGTTTTGTGCATATTCACCTTCAAGACGATCGATTTCAGCACTTACTTTAGTTTTTAAAGCGGCTTCAAAGATTGTTGAAGCTTTACCACGGAATCCATCGGACAACGTAGCTTCTTCAGCAACCAATACATCTAGATCTTCTTGATAGTCAATGTGTGATACATCAGCTTCTTCAGCAACAACGGCTTCATTAGCATCTACATCTTCTTTCACTTGAGCAGCTTTCATCATACCTTGGTATAATTTAACAGCTTCATCTTTCTTAGCTTTTTTCATCATTGAATAAGCAGCATTTACGATACCGGCTTTAGTCTTAGGAATTTCTTGATCAGCACCAACATCGGAACCGTCTCCGCCGTCAACGCCATCTTCAACGCCTTCAACTTCAACTTCATCCTCGTCTTCGTCTTCGTCTTCATCAGACTCAACGTCGTCTTCTTCCTTTTTGACCGCAGCTTTCTCTTCAAGTGTTTCCTCGTCTAATGAATCAACTTGTGTCTCATCAACGAGCTCTTCACTTAGCTCTGCATTATCAATGTCTTCGTTTACAATAGACATATATTATCTCCTTAGGAGTTTACAAGTTTAGAGAGGAAATTCTTAAAAGCTTTAATCTCAATATCCGATGAACGCATATTTCGAGCCTCTTTTATTTCAGTCTCAATTATTTCAATTTCTTGAGGTTTTAAAATGCCATTATCCCATACCCAGTCAACACCTTCCATAATACCATTAACGAATGCTTCGGGAGCAGACGGATCCTGTACTATATCAATAGTTGCTAACATGAAATCCTTTCCAACATTCATGACACCATTTTTTTTCTCAAGAGTACCCATACCACGACTTGATACACCAAGCTTCACACCACCTTCAAGTAGACCTTCAACGATCTTTCCCATAGGAGTTTGTAAGATTGATGCCTTTCCAATAACATCACTACCTTCAAAACGAAGTTCAGTGATCTTATGTGAAACTTTATCCAAGTTAATGCCCGGTCCATCAGGGTGATTTAACTCACCAACTGCACGACCAGTCTTTACTTGTTCTTTTACGTACTTGTTTACGGCAGCTTCTAAAATATTTTTCTCGTAAACGCGCCCGTTTCTATTCTTTTTATCGGCTTGCATGAATACACCTTCAATGACATATTCTTTCTTACCGTCTTTCTTTGCTTCTGTAATAACCTGTAGGTTACTATCATGATATTCTGATATCAATTTCATTGTTCGAGTTCCTCGCCCATAAGTTTGATAAAGTCATTTGCATTCTTTTCAGCTTCTTTAGCATTCTTAAAAGAATCATCTAATTTATCGCCATTAATGTATACAGTAAACTTACCACCTTTCTGAGTAATAACAACGTCGATCTTCTTTTTCTTACCGGCCTTCATTGCTTTAATTTGCTTTTCACCACCAGCAAGTTTAACTTTTTCTCGGAGCTCGACAAATGTAAGCATATATTACTCTTCTTCTGTTTGTTTAGGTTGACCTAATTGAGATGCAATTTCGATTTTCTTTGCATCTAAAGCAGCAGTAAGCTTTCGACCAATAACAGTGTCAAAATCTTTTTTAGCATTAATATTATCACCTTTGCTAACGTTATCAATTAATTGTAGTACGTCCATAATATCCTCTTTGTATTATATATTTATAAAAATGTGTATTTCTACAGCAAATCTGTATCGATATCACCTTCGTCTTCATCACCTTTCTCTACTTCCATATCCTTAGCCATATCTTCAATTTCTTCATCACTAAATTTAAGAATGTTTTTACGTACCCAATTATTAGATACATACTTACCAACATACTCATCTAAGGTAGAAAGCATTTCGAAACGTTCTCTAATCATTTCTGATTCTTTTAACTCAGAGAAGTAGTTATCTTCAATGAAGTCAAAGTTAATATCTTCTTTCCAGCTTTCCCAATCTTGTATGGTAATAATACCTTTTAAGATCAATTGTGTTTTAAGAAGCTGTATGAATAAATCGGAGAATCGTGTTCTTAACTTATCAACAAACTTCTTAAATTTAACTTCTTCCCTACTAATCTCAGTAGATCGACCAATAGAAAATCCAGTATCTTGCTCCATACGTCCCATAGGAACGTTCAAAGCTCTAAATAGTTTCTTCTGAAAGTATAGAATATCATCAATCTGACCAAGGTTTTCTCCACCCGGCAATGTAGTAATTTCAGTACCTTTACCACCTTCTCTTCGTGGTAGGAAGAAATCTTCCAACATTGACATATGCTTCTTATCATCTTTTACAGCACCAGTACTTGCATCATATACCATCTTATTGCGATACTCACTCATGATACCGCGTACGTACTCTTCAGCTTTACCTTTTGGTAAGTTACCTACATCAATATAAAAGATTCTTCGTTCTGGAGCTCTTGATATACGATAGATTACTAATGAATCTTCCATCATACGAAGCTGATTAACTGGTTTAACTGCCTTTTGTAAGTATGAAAGAATACGTTTACGGCTTGGATCTAACATGCCTGATGTGCAATATGCAATCGAATCTTTATGTATCTTTAAACCAGATTGACGCCCAGAAGCATCGGCAGTATCGTTAGGATCGCTATATATGAAAAACTCTTTCGATCCTTTCACTAGAGTTGCACCGGTTTTTGAATCATTTTCTTCTGTAACTTCTTTTACTTTACGAAGCATAATAGGATCAATATATCGTAAGTCTTGAATACCTTTCTTTGGAGCATTCGAATCAATTACAATATGGTATGGCAATCGTCCATCGATATACCACTTTTTAAATATATCATGACCATGCTGACTAAAGTTTAGCATTGTCAAAATATTATCAAATTCTTCTCTAATTGTCTCTTTAATAGCATCAGAGGTATCTACCTTGTCTAATATAACATCAACAGGTGATGAATTATGATCGCCGATAATTGCATCATTTACAATATCTTCAATTGCAGTATCACATTCTGGATGCGAAGCAACATCACGATACTTAATAATTAAGTCCGCTTCGTTCTTTTGATCATTACCATCTAGATCTAAGTAAGATCCAAAATGACCGGCAGCTTTAATGACACCAGCACCGTCCTCTTCTGCATCGGTGACAAACGTCTTTACTGAAGGTTTCTCAGTTGCATCTGCATCTTTTCTTTTTATCTCAAAGCCAAAAAACTGGGCCATGTCTAATAATCCTCATAGTAAATACGAGAGGGAATTATTCCCCCTCATACTACTATTTATACACTAATCAACTAGTTGTGTTCGATTCCCAGTATTGAACTTGTAGCTCAACTGTGAACTCTTCAATTGCATTTTCTGAATCATAATTAACATCAATTGCAGATACGTTAGTTGGCCAAGTGCCACGGAAATCATAACGTTTTGCAACACTACCATCTCTCCGCAATTGCTCAACAATCATATCAGCTTGATAGTCGACAGGATCAACAAGACCTGAATTATTATTATGTTCATTGATACCATTCATCCATCGCTCAAACGCATTTCTTACACTGAACTCACCATCATTAATTACTGTGATAGTCCAAGGTTCGAAAGTACGATCACCAGCAATTTGTAATTGGCGACCACGAAATGGAATCGTAATCGGCGCAATTATAGAAGCTGGTAACTGAGCACCTTTACACAAGAATGATGTAAGTTCTACATCACCCTGTGCATAACCAGGAAAGTTACATGTTACCTTGAACATGTTGGCGCGAGCACCACCTCCTGTTAATTTTGACTTAAAGTCATCTACACCTAAAATAGCCATTTTTATTTACTCCTATTGTCCAGCGATTTCACTAAACTCAACACCAGTTCGCGTAGCGATGAAGTTTAATTTAATAAAGTTAATTGATCGAGCTGGTTTAATGAATATATCAGCAACGAATTGGTTGCTATCAATAACATTACCAGTGTTATTTGTTTCATCACAAATTACTAAGAAATCAGTAATACCACGACGGCCTTTAACATCACGTAAGAATGGTTCTACCATATTACGGAAGTTGGCACGAGTAAACTCATCGTTAAATTCAAATAACATGCTCTTAGATGCAGTTGAAATTGCTTTTTCCAGAACAATAAACAGTCGGCGAACGTTGATTCGATCGAATGCAGAAGCCCGGAATTGTGAAGTCTTATCACCAAACAACATAGTACCTTGTCCTGGGAATGAAACGAGAGGATTAACACTTGCTTTATACAAGGTATCGCGATCAGCTTTATTAGGATTAAAGCCTAATTTGGTTACTCCTAGGAGTTGACCACGAGTTTCACCAGCTGGTGAGAACCAAGCATCAGCAACACGATCAGTATTAGCGCAAAGACCTGCAATATGACCAGAAGCATTAATAAAGCTATATGAATCGGTATACTTATCATATACTTTAATTGAAGTTGAATCCAATACAACATATGATGAATTACGACCAGATAGAGTTGCATCAGCTGCAATCGTAGCTGCTGATGGTGTTGTACTGCCATCAGTCAAAGAAACTGGAGGAGATACAAAAGCAACACAATCTTTACGATGCTCTGCTACCTCTTGAAGTTTAATTGCAATTGCTGCACTTTCAGTTGATAAATCGGCAGTAGCAAAAATCAAATTAACATCAAGTGTTTCTGCGTCTTTTAGTAAATCTAAGCCAGCTGGTATAGATGAATTTGCTATAGTGCCATCAGCACCGTTTGCCAAGACTACATATTGACCGGAAGTGGCCTGCGGTCCTGTGGTTTCAACAGCTGTATACGTATTACTTGCTTGTGTAATTGGGGCTGGGATAGCAGCTTTACCGCCAAGCCATGCAGCTCCCACATAACCTACGAAGATATATTGTGATCCATTATTAATGACATCTTTAAAGAAGTTAGTAGAACCATCATCATTCTTAGCATTAGTACCTTGACTTAGTCCTTCGAATGTTTCTAGAACTGTGCCTGGTACTCCACTGATCGCACCAGTTTTATCGATTACTGCAACATGTAACTCGTCAGCAGCATCTGAATTACCTTTCGATACAGCAAAGTTTGAAGTTCCTGGAGCTCTACCAAATAAAGCAGCATGTGTCCAAGCGGCAAACGAAGTTGCGTTTGCAAGACAAACTTGAACTTCTATAGCGTTTCCTTCTAGGCCTGCATTTCGCGCGATAAAATCACCCGCACTAGCCGCTAATGTTTTAGAATCATAATCGTCTTTGCTTTTAATTAGTTGTGCTGTTGTTCCGTTAGTTGCGTTTAATGCGCCAGAGCCAACAACTCTTATTACTTTTAAAGCATTGCCATACTTTAAAAAGCCAGCCATAGGTCCAAAGTATTTAAATGTTTCTGCAGTAGGTTCGCCGAAGGTCTCCACCAACTGTTTTTCTGAACTAACAGTAATTGGAGTATCAATGGGACCCTTTGTGAAAAACCCAACTGACCCACCTATACTAGTAGATACCGCAGGAATCACATTCGTTGCGTCGATTTCTTTTACCTCGACACCGGGTGAGACTTGAAATGCCATCTTTTATATCCTCTCAAAGGTTAAATAGTGTGTGTTCATAATACGATACTTACTCAATTACTATTATTTATAATATTTATAGTTTTGAGATAGGCTCTTGAACAACCCATTGTTGGCCAGTATCATCTACTTCAACTACTGGTTCGTCTACAGCTGCGCTTGTTATAAAGCCAAACGGTATTAAATCATCCTGTATTGCTTGTAGCTGCTCTTTGTATAACATATTCTTCATATCAATATCAGTTATACCATTGAATATATCTGTTGTAGCAAACCATGCAAACATAACGAGATTCATTACTAAGTCATCATGGTTGCTGCCTGATGCTTGAAATGATGTACCTCTTGCTTCAAATGTACTCATCTCCATAATTGTATTTGCATCAACAATACTTAGTTTCTTTTGCTCAATAAAATCTTTAAATGTAGAGCAACCAATTCGTTTTACTCGTTTAGTCATAGTAGCACCAATTGCACCAGCTTTGACCGTTGATTCTACAAATAAGTTTTCGTATTCTAAATCATAATATAGACCATTACATACAACACTACCCTGATCATTTGATTCTACAATAACGTATGCTTCATTATATGTCATAGCATACTTGTATATAATATCAGGAAACAATAATGCTGATAGGTTATTATCTCTAAACGTTGCAACCTGTTTAAATGGATTGGTCGATGTGTCTATAATATTAAAGGTTGAATAGTCTTGTCCTCTCCCTCTTGCAACATCAACACACATAATATAGTTATGACCTTCTATCGGTCTTTCATAAACGTATGTATTCTCTTGTATATAGATCGGATCTTGAGCCTTTTGAGCTAACAGACATTCTGTAGATATGAGACTATTACCTCTCCCTTGGAATGTATTACCAAACTCTTGATCGAACTGTATCTGAGAAGTATTATTAATTGTTTGCTCTTTCCACTTCTCATCTCGACCTGGAACATCCCACCAATCTACACGGAAAGGTTTAAACTCATTTGTCTTTGTGACAGCTCCTTCCCACAGTTTATGATATACATTACCAATACCATTTGCTGTAGAAGTAATAATAATCTTAGTATCTTTACCAGACGATACAACAGGATATGTTGATGTATAGAATGTAGCATCATTATCGATAAACGCAAACTCATCGAGAAACAATAAGTTAATAGATAAACCACGAATAGAACTACCAGACGTAGCACCCGCAATAATCTTCGAATTATTACTAAATTCTATAGAACCTTTATTGAGCGCTTTACATCCTGGCTGCAGAAAGAACGGCAAGTTCTCTAACATGAGAGTAACTCGAGCCAACATCTCTCTTGCAATAGCACCTTTGTTTGCAAGTATAGCAATAGTCTTTTCGGGATTAAAGATCGTAAACCACAGTAGATATGCTACTGATGAAATCGATTTACCTGATTGTCTACATGCTAATACAATTGAAAATCGATTATCGTTAAAATGATTAAACATCTTTTCCTGATAATCATACAGATTAAAGGGAACTAGACCTTCATCAAGTGATATAATTTTAACGTAAGTTTTTGCAAAGTATGCAGGATCCTGCATACATTTTTTATATTCTTTGATTTCCTCAAGTGTAAACTCGGTTTCAACACCATTTCGCTTTACCTGTGGGTTACCAAGATAATAATTATTAGTTTCATTATATGTCATTATTGCCAATTCCAATCTGGAAATTTAGCGCTATAAAATCATTATTCTTTAATGTCGCCATCAATCACTTTTTCGTCAGTGTCTAAGAGCATTCTCTGTAAATCAGTAGTGCTACCTATAAACATATTATTGTTTGTTACTTTACTTCTCTCTTCTTCCTTTTTTCCAACTAAATCTTGTTTGTTCTTCTGTAATGACATCAACTTATCAGTTACATCACCAATATCTTTAATCGATTTTGATAATACTTCAAATGCTCGAGGGTGTTCTGATTCACGAGCTATCTCGGCAAGCGCATCTAATGATCCCATACCTGTACTTATAAGGTCTTTGTAAGTATCCCTAGAGAAAGTATAGTCGTCGTTTATATCTTTCTTAGACACAAGCTCTTTATCTACCTCAGCATGTTTTGTTTCTGCTGGGAGATTCTTTTCTAAAGATTGCTTGAATGCTTCTTTTTTATCAATCATAATTACTCAAAGTCTGTATTATCAATACTAGTTGTCACTGTGAATGATGATTCAGTATCACTCCCACCTATTGTTATATCAAATTCAGATATATTATTTGAACTACCAGCCGCCTGATTAAAGTCGATATTAACTTCTCTAATAACTTTATCATTGTTAACTGGCCCATAAAACGACATCTTCATTGTAAAGTCTAGTGTATAAATCAATACTCTTCGTGATTGATAGTCACCTTCATATTGATCATCAAATGATACACCATTTAAAATGATCGGTACATCTTGTTTAAACGAAGTAAACTCATCTACAGGTTTAATCGATAATGTAAACTCAGGCTGGAAGTACGGTAGTATTTGCTCAAGGATCTGTAAACCATCATCTTGGTTTTTTGCCATAATATTTAATTGCATATTAATATTATATGGTGCAAATTGCTTGATGCTATTACGTTGTGTCGTAGTACCGGTAGTACCTGGCTCAGTTAGAATTGTTCTTTTACCGAGCTTTTTAGTTGTATCTAATTCTATACCAGTTATTTCAAAAGACATTCGAGGAAGCTTAATTGCTACTGAAGCATCTTGACCAGTAGGAGAATCGATACGAGATAAAAACTTCTGCTTAGGGCCATACGCTAATGGAACTTTTACTTGATTAATTAAAGATCCGTCACCTTTCTTACGTGCAACAGTTATGTTATTAAACATTGTCCCAAAGACAGCAACTGATTTACGAACCGTAGCATGATAGAAATGTGAACCAAACATTATAATGTCTCCGATGGATCGCCGAATGGATTAGATTCGGAGAAGTCAATAAAGTTATCACCTTCAATTTCAAACTGAACATTCTTAGCTTGTGAATCAGATGCAAAGGTATTAGTTGTACTATCATCAGATAATGTATAAACATTTGTTATAACACATGTGTTACTTGAATCTGAACCAACCAAGTTATTAGCTGATGCCGTAGCTGATACTATAAACTCACGAGCAGAGTCTGTGGCTGTTGCCGCATTTGTAGTATCCTTAGTGCCAATATTAGATACAGAAATTGTAGCTGCAGTAGCTGAAGTTTTAGTAATAGTTTGAACTTCACCAAAGACTGTAATTCCAGCTGAAAGAGTTTGAGTAACAATCTCTCCTTGAGTAAAGTGATTACCAGCAGTTACTGTAACATCTATTCCAACTTGATACGTATTCTTAGGCGTAGTTGTATCAATTGCTACAACTCCAGTATCAATCTTCTCATCATTATATTCAAAGAGAGCACATGATAGTTTATAAACTGGTAGGTTAGATAACTGATAAAACGGCTGTTCTTCTTCTACAAACTTAATTTCAAAGAAACTATTGCTTAGAGGAAGATAAATCAAATCACCTTCATCAGGTTTAGGGTACGTAACATTACTATAATGAGTACCAATAAATTTTTGCCATTGTCTGCGTGATATAATAAAAGAAGCTTCGTCTCTTATTTCAAGACCAAACTTACTATACAAATCACCTTCACCTTCGAATCCTTCTGGGTTTTCAATGTAAGTTTCAATCATATATGCATCATCAAAACTAGATGAAGAGTCTTCACCAAAGATTTCATCACGATTTATAATTGTTCGAGGTAAATAGTAAGCGTCTTGTCCAAAAATCTTTAAAGACTCAATAATGAGATCTTCATAAAGATGTTGTTCAGACTGAACCGCTTGACTAAAGTATACATTCCTAGGCATTTATTATCCCACGTAGAAGTCTACTGGTTGTTCCCAGTTTAATCTAACTTCTTCTTCTAGTTTTAGTAGTTCCTCAACTGCATCATCAAATATCTGACGGCCATTGAATGTTACACCACCCGGCATTACCATGCCTTCGAATTTAATTAGGTTTGCGCCCCATTGTTTCTTAATCAATGCTGTAGCATATTTCTTCAAGTAATAATCGTTATATACATCAGTAAACGTGGCTGGATCTACAATCCGATATGCTTCAAGTACAATGAAATCACCAACTGAAACTTCAGCAGACCAGTCCATTACAATATCCAATCTATCTCTATGACGATTGAATGAGATTCGCTTATCATCAGAATTAACAAGAAGATCTACTGTTGACATGTGTTGCTGTGTTTGAACATATTCTAGAATATTGCCCATATAACCAAGTTTATACATGTCATTTAAATGCAATTGATATTTTACATCAAACATATCCGCATCTATAGAGCTAGAATGACTAATTGGAAGAACTCTAACCACATCTGTTACGACTTCTGGTATTTCAATATATTGATTATCTATGTCAGTTTGTGTCACTTGATGTTTTAAAAACATTTTCTCGGTGGCATCAGTATGGTAATGCTGATAGAATTGTAGAGCTTCGTCTATTCTATCATCTATTTGATCGTCGTCAACATTAATTTCTATTACTGGCCAGCCTAATGATCGCTTGCAGTATTTAATTAAGGTTGCTCTGCTATTTGGTTTTGCCATATCTTTTACCCATAATTACTATTATATATATTTATTTATATGTATTCGAATTTACTATATGCTAGCATCTTCCGAATTTTTAATTTTCCAAGTTATTGTCACAGTTATCCTCAGTTCCAAGTTACGTCATTAGCCTTTGTAGCTTCACCGCTAAAGGGGTTGGTTGTTAGTTCTTTTGCCATGATTCACATTATACTCAAATTAGGGTGATATGTCAAGGATTATTTTTCTTATGCTGTATATCCATTACCCGCTGAGATGGCTGACGTTACCTCTGACATGCTTTCACTACCCCAATCATCTTTAGCCAACATTAACTCCAGGTGCTGAGTATTACGGTCTACACAAGCCTGACGCTCTTCTGCATCTTCATCTACTAGAGCTTCCCCTGCGATTATGTCTGTGATTAAAGTAACACTGTGACCCATGGCCATATAATCCTGTGCTAGTTCTTCTGCTGTTCGTTCTGTTGTTTCTTCGCTCATGGTTCTCTATCCTTCTAAGGTTTCAATTCGTGCGGTTAATGTTTCAATCAAGGCTTGTTGCTCTTGGATTGCTTTGACTAGGATTGGTACAAACTTGCTGTACTGAAGTCCCATCTTCTTGCCATCTTGTGTGTGGCTAGAGATTAGGTTGGTGTTGTTATCCTTGTCATACCCTGCGGCAATCTCAAGTGCTTCTACCTCTTGGGCTTTGAAGCCGATATCGAGCCAATCTTCTTTGTGAGTGCCGTCTGGAGTTTGCGCGTTGAGGTCATAGTCTTCAGCAGTCTTATCGCCATACTTGCTTCGTTTGTCCCACTTGTAAGTCACAGGGTTTAGGGCTTTAACAAAGTCTAAGCCAAGGTCAAGGTTGGTGAAGTCGGTCTTGTCTCGCTCATCAGAGGCTACTGTCCAATCTACTTCGATATTCGCCTTACTAATGGCATCATCGCCAATAACAACCTCATTGCTCCCTGCTGTGATATTACCCGAAGGACTGTTGGCGCGTCCTGCGTCTCTACCAAGGAGTATATTGTTATTACCGGTAGACACGACAAACCCTGCGTTAGAGCCTAAAGCAGTGTTATTAGCGCCAGTACAGGCAGCCAGCGAGCTTTCCCCTACTGAACTATTACCGTTTCCACAATTCGCAGACAGGGCGGCATACCCTACTGCTACGTTATTAGCACCTTCATCAGTATCATCACCCGCTAGTCCACCTACGAATGTGTTGTGTGTACCTGTGGTTACTGATATACCCGCAGAAGAACCAACTGCTGTGTTGTAAGCGTCTGTAGCTGAAGTAAAGTTTTGCGTTCTTAAAGCAGCGTTACCAATAGCCACTGATTTACTACCTAAAGTATCTGATGATAAAGCTTCTATTCCAATAGCAGTATTGTAATCAGCATCAGTAAGCGCATCCCCAGCTAGTCCACCTATAAGTGTGTTTTGAGTGCCTGTGGATACTACTTTACCAGCTTCAAATCCAACCGCTGTATTATAAGAATCTGCATCTGCATTTTGAGCTGCCAATGCGTTGTAACCTACCGCAACAGCACGACCTCGGCTATCTTCAGTTCCAAGTGCAGAGTAACCTAGGGCTACGTTATAACCTCCAACTGTTAGAGCATCACCTGCTAGACCGCCAATGAGTGTGTTGCTTGTGCCTGTGGTTACTGCACTCCCTGCGCCATGTCCTACTGCTGTGTTATACATCTCAACAGCACTTGCAGGTTCTTGAGCCGCTAAAGCAGAGTCTCCGATAGCAACACTTCGGCTACCGTCTATGTTTGTGCCTAGAGCATCCATACCGACAGCTACGTTTTTATCGCCAACAGTATTAGCATCTAAAGCATTTGCTCCAACGGCAACATTTCTTGTGCCTGTGGTGTTATATAGTAAAGCACCATAACCGACACCTGTGTTGTTTGATGCTGTGGTATTAGCTCCAAGAGAATGCATACCAACTGCTGTGTTATTAGCGCCTGTAGTATTTACATCTAAAGACCTATAACCAACAGCAGTATTTTGAGAAGCTGTAGTATTAAAGCTTAAAGCATAAGTACCTACTGCTGTATTATAAGTACCTGTGGTGTTTAATCTAAGAGCCTGTAATCCCATCGCAGTATTGTTCGCGCCTGTGGTATTTGTGTACAGTGCTGATGAACCAACGGCAGTGTTGTTATCCGCAGTTGAATTATTACCCAGAGCATCAGCACCAACAGCAGTGTTATGCTCCCCTGATGAGTTGTCCGTTAAAGAGGCTGTGCCGACTGAGGTGTTGTATGCGCCACCGACATTAGCGTCTAAAGCGTCTTTACCGATTGCAACATTGTTTGCGCCTTCAGTGTTTAAAAATAAAGCGTTTTTACCAACAGCAACATTGTTTGAAGCGGTGGTATTAGACTGTAAAGCACCTTTACCGACTGCAACATTCTCTGCACCTGACGAATTAGCGGATAATGCTTCACGACCAACGGCTGTATTACCCTCGGCAGTGTTCGACCCCAAAGCATTTTTACCCATAGCCGTGTTGTAGCTTGCTGTGGTATTAGCGTCTAAAGCCCCTGTGCCAACGGCTGTGTTATCAGTGCCTGTCGTGTTTGCAGTTAGACTGTTGTAACCAACGGCAGTGTTGTCATCCGCAGTGGTGTTTGCGACTAAAGCACTTTTACCAACTGCCGTGTTGTTAGAACCTGTAGTATTAAGACCCGCAAGATACCCTAAAGCGGTGTTATTGTCTCCGCAGTTTTCTGACAACGCCTGTTTTCCAACGCCTGTATTGCCATTACCGTCATCAGTACCATCCCCCGCAAGACCGCCCACGAAGGTGTTGTTTGTGCCTGTAGTTATTGCTCTACCTGCACTTCGACCAACGGCAGTGTTGTAAGCGCCAGTTGTGTTTGAGTACAGTGCTGACGAACCAACGGCAGTGTTGTCATCCGCAGTGGTGTTTGCGACTAAAGCCCCTGTGCCAACGGCTGTGTTATCAGTGCCTGTCGTGTTGGCTCCTAAAGCATGTTTACCGATTCCTGTATTACTATTGGCTGTCGTGTTGGCATCTAATGCGCCGTATCCAACAGCAGTATTTCCTGTACCCGTCGTGTTTACTTGAAGGCTATGATAACCAACAGCAGTATTGTTATCTGCTGTAGTATTATATTTTAATGCTTGTCTACCAACGGCAGTATTATATGAGCCTGTGGTGTTATCCCCTAAAGCATAAGCACCTGATGCTGTATTATTACTGCCCGTGGTGGTGTTCAATAAAGTATTTAGTCCAACTGCTGTGTTATCACCAGCAGTTGTATTGCCACCTAAAGCATTGTGGCCTAGACCCGTATTGCCGTTTCCTGTCGTATTAGCGTCTAAAGAAGCATAACCGACTGCTACGTTATAAGTACCTGTTGTGTTTGCCCCTAGCGCAAGCCTACCAACTGCAACATTATTAGCTCCTGTGGTTGTTGCTTGCAGAGCTTCAGAACCAACGGCCGTGTTGTATCCATCACCAGTTTGTGCGGTAAGCGTATTATATCCAATTGCCGTATTGAAATTAGCTGTTGTATTTGCGTTTAAAGAACCATAACCCATGGCGACATTATATCCGCCTGTTGTGTTAGCCCCTAAAGCAGCATAACCAACGCCAGTATTGTTAGCACCAGTTGTATTATAAAGTAAAGCTGAAGCACCAATGGCCGTGTTTGCGGCCGCTGTTGTAGTAGAATTTAAAGAATTACGACCTACTGCTGTGTTGTGGTCTCCCGTGGTAATTGCAGACCCAGACCCCTCACCAATCACGGTGTTGTAGTTACCCCCGCTTAATATGCCTTGCCCTGCGAGGGTGCCTAAGCGCAGGTTTGAAGTTCCTGCGGTTATTGTTGTCACTGTGCCACCAACAACGACGTCGCTGTTAAAAGTAGCCTTACCTGCGTCAGACATATCAAGAGAAAGGGCAGTGAAATTACCACCGCCATTGCCGTCATTACCTTGGAAATAAATATCCTTGTCAGCAATTAAGTTTCGTATGTTTAGGTCTTGGTTGTTTACAGAAAGCAAACCAATATCAGTGCCACCATCGGATATATATACGTTTGACGAGTCTGCGTCCAATTTAATTGAACCTACAACATCTAGGGTTAGGTCACCTGTTCCAATAAGCCCATCAGCAGTCACTGTGCCATTTACATCTAACGCAGTAGCAGGATTAGTAACACCAATACCTACGTTGCCTGATGAGTCGATACGCATACGCTCGTCAAGAATCGCGTCCCCTTGATTAGCAGTATAAAATGCTAAATCGTTTGTATTATAATAGTTTTCTACAGTTGTACGTATTGCCGCTCTGACACCTTCTCCAAGTGAGACATCTCCTGTTGAAAACTCTATGCTTCCGAGGTAGTCTCCTCCAGTGTACCCGTTTTCCCAAGCAGCTTCGTGGTGAAGTTTAAGTACTGCGCCTGTGTTGCCCGTCCCAGTTGTAATATTTCCAGCTGTGGTTTTTTGAAGTTCTAATAATGCGGTTGGACTAGTAGTACCTATACCTACTTTGCCGTCACCAGTAAATACCGCAGTAGCCGCACCGCCTGAAGGTTGTATGTTTAAAGTGTTACCAGTTGCGGAAAGCTCTACGTTACCCGTGTTATCTTCAAGTTTAATCCCTGCGGTTGCATCTGTGCTTTTAAATGTTGCGGATATATTAGATGTGCCGCTATCTACAGTAAGCCCATCAGCAGTCACTGTGCCATTTACATCTAAGCCACCATTTTCATCAATTGTAGCCTTTGTGCCTCCGTCAACCCTGAACTGAATAGCAGAGTTAGCAACAGCACCATCATCATCAACACTGACTCGTAGATTAGCTCCCGAAGCCTCGACCTTTGCACTCCCTGTTGAGTCAGTGAGCTGAATGCCAGCACCTGTGTCAGTAGAAGTAAAGGTGGCAACTGTATTGGTAGTGCCTGAGTTCACTGCAAACCCATCAGCAGTCACTGTGCCAGTAACGTCTATGCCTGTGGCTGTGGTGGCAAATTTTGTAGAGTTGTTGTGCTGAAGCTGAACCGAGCTATCGGGGTTAAATATTGCCATATTCTCCCCAGTAGTAGACTTAATCCGAACCTCTGAACCCTGAATAGTTAAAATACCTGTTCCTGTATCATCTATATAAGAATTAGTGCCATCATGGTAAATCTCTAGATAAGTAGTACCACCATCTTTATATTGAACATTACCACTATCAGTGTCAAGAATAATCTTTGCTACAGCATCGATTGTAAAATCACCAGTTGCAATATTGATCGCGGCTCCTGCACCATTATGATATATTTGCATATCATTATCAGCACCAAATTGTAATTGAGCACTATCAGAACTTAAAGCAACGCTTCCTGAGAAGGTTGC
>Ga0208560_1000038_pt1 | contig 16789 bp, 9 predicted proteins | sample Virmet3827_250_FD_185742 | JGI IMG/M metagenome (GOLD analysis project Ga0208560, IMG submission 185742) | Marine viral communities from the Southern Atlantic ocean transect to study dissolved organic matter and carbon cycling - metaG 3827_250... | ecosystem: Environmental > Aquatic > Marine >...
CATTCTGCAAACATAAGCGGCTGTTCTGTTGCCATAAGAAGAGGCATATTAGCAGGCTTCTCCTTATCTCCGTGCGTAAACATAAGCATGTTCTTCCCGTATTTATAATACTTTCTCGAATCATAGCTATTATCTACCGTTACAGCTTCAGAGTCCTTATACCAAGACTCTATCACTTCTCCTATATAAAACATACGTTCGAAATCGTGGTTACCTTGAATCACTATAACATCTACTGGTGCAAATGCTGATAAGTAATCAATCGCAATAACTAACAACTTCCAATAACCTCTAAAGGTTTCTTGCCACTCTTCAGCATCATGCTGCGGAGTACCTTTAGTGGTGGCTCTACTGTATCCCTCAGAATTTAATCCATCATTACCAATTGGTAGAATGAATTTCTCTATATTCAAACCCTCTGCTTTTCTATGTAATTCCTTAATAGTATTTAAGAAATCTGCATTAGCTTGTTTTTGAGACATACCGCCTATCTTACCATAATGAAAATCAGGTAAAGATATTTCGTAAGCTACAGGAGATCCCTTTTTAAAGCTGTAGACTGGATCTACAACTTGCGGGATATACTGTTTCATTTCTTCAAAGAACTTTTCTTTAAACTCTGTTAAGTCACCTTTATTTTCTTTAGTAACTATAGAAAACCTAAGTTCTCCAGAGCTTGTTTGCCAGTGTTTAACTGACTGCACATCTTTCTTTTCAATCCCCCTCTCTTGCAGATGTAAATCAAGTTCAGGTATAAATGCAGGATTTAAATCACCTACGAGATCTGTTTCGTTTACATTAGAATTTGAGTCCCCCCAGGAGTAACCTCCCGCATAGCTCCTAGTTCCTTTAAGAACTTTTCTAATATTACTGTCATCAATTCCCAAAGCCATTGCAGCTTCACTAACATTAGAGAATTGATCTACAAGATCTCCTTCTCTGTTGTACTGGTTTATCATGTTTTTATTTTTTAGAAGAAGAGCCGCCAAAGAAAAAGTCAATAATAGTATTAACTTTACTTGACATAGCTCCAAACACCGTGCTTATAAAACCAATCTCGTAATCAGATAGCTCTATAGTGTTCAGTACAAAGTACTTAAACATGGTGTAAGATAGTAAAAAATATGCAACGGTAAAAATAATAGCTAATACCTTCTGTATAATTGCATCATCTTTATATACCGCTCTCGCACTTTTTCGGTCTTCCACTTCGAGGGCAAACATATCTTTTTCATGATCTTTAACAACCTTTTCAAATTGCTGCTTAAGTTGGATTCTTTCTTCATCTGTAGTAACTACTTCGTCAATAATAGTAGAGGCTTGCCCTACGAGACTTTGTATAATATTTTTAATCATAATGCTTTTATATTATCTGCGTGTTTATACGTTGTATCTCCATCTTCATCTTTATATGCCTCTAAGACAAGCTTTCTATTTTTATTTTCTTTTAAAGAGATGTGAATCCAAGAAAAATCAAACTCATTAATCATTTGATCAAACTCAATTTTATTTTCAAGAATCCAATCGTAGATTTTCTTATTGTTCATAACTCCGTTTTCCCAGAACTGAATATCTAAAGCCTGCCCCTTGCAATGCTGTGATTTTTTACTACCCCCGATTGAACGATTCAATCTTGGACTCCTATACCCAGAGCTCACACGAATAGGCCCAAGTTCATCACGCATTGGTTGCAATACGTCTCTAACTAGTAGTTGCAGATTTTGTAAGTGCTCCTTACTTGGCTCGTTAGGTATACCCTTCCTTAAGGCAGTATTACTACGAGTTATCTCTGATAGCGTAAAATTTTTACTTAGTCTCATTATACTTTATTTAAAGGTCATCAATTGCCGATTGTACTTGCTCTTTTGTAGCAGTTACTTCTAACATTATATTTGGAGTAAATCTAAACTCCTCGTAGCCATCCTTAAATACTATTAAGGTTGGGGCGGCGGTTACGTTGTATTCATCTAAGAGAGTTTTGTCCCTTCTGATAACGTGTCTAAACACTCTGCAGTTGTCTAGTTCGTGTAGAAATAATATTTCATTATCCCTATTCCAGCCAGCCCAAAATTCCACTACTGTAATACCTCTTCGTATCTCCCAATGGAATGTATTTGCCCCCAACTCTGTTTGCCCCTTAGCCTTGCTTGAGAATATAAAGAAAAAGCTTAAGAGTAGTAATATAATTTTACTCATACAATTTCTGTTTGATTAACTTTATGTCATCTTTTATTTCTGTGACATCTTCTTGGGTAGACATAATTGTTTGTCTGATAAGCTGATCTTTCATATCAAACTCTATTCTTGTAATCTCAGGATCTGTTGGTTTTGGAAGCTCTCTTGCTTCGGCTATATCCCCCTGCAATGTAATCCACATTGCGGCCAGAGAGAATATAAAAAATATTATTAATCCGAGAGTTTCAATTGTTAAATTTATATTTGTGTCCTTACCTAGTTTCATTATTCTTTAGCTTATTATATTATATTTACATTTACTTATTTCTAAACTTCCTTTCTTTATCGTACTGCTCTTTCACTGTATAGTAGTATGCTATATAAGGTGCTCCTATCATAAGAGCAAGTGCTATAACTATTTCTAATGTTTCCATAATCGGTTTGCTTTAATAAAAATTTATCTATTTTACAAATCTAAACATTATTTTTTCTTTCGCCTAGTTTTAGCTTTAGTTTTTCACTTATGAAGATCGGAGGTTCTTTTACCCGTACCTCCGCACATCTTCCTCGGCTTTTTCATCTTTTAACTTTTTACGATTATACTTCTTTTTATTCTTATAAACCTTTGGTGAAGTTTGTTCCCAGATCTCGTCTGGGCTTAAGTTTACCCATTTATAATTTTTACTCATAATTAATTATTTTAACAAGTAGCACAATGTTTAGCATTGCACATATCTAGTATCTGCTGACTATAGATATCTATTTTAACCTTATTGTTCTCTCTAATAGCTTGTTTATATCCTTCGTGCACTGCAAATAGTTTTAAAGCATCATCTGCTCCGCTTGTGCTACAATCTCTAAGAGAAACATTAAACAGTATATTTTCTACACAACTTTCAAAGGCGCTATTGTAGCAAACTTCGCTTGATATAAGTGCGTTTACATCATAATTAGCTGCCTTTGGGTCGGTGCACCCGGCTTTTCTTAGCTCGATAGTTACAGCATCAAAAGTTTTTTTAGAGTCCACAGTATGCTCTTTCTTAGTAATAATAGTGCCATATTCAGAAACTAATTTGTACTTCGCGCTTGCGTTTACCTGTAGACCGTTGAAGTCTAGCATAATTCCTATTCTAGTATTTTTATCTATACCAAAATTAGATGTTTGCTGTTTAGCTACCTCAAGTTCGATTTTTAATAAAGTATTTCCTGTATCTAAATCTATTATCTCTGCGTTAACTACTCCCTCATCGAAAGGATTACCCAAAGGATCTACATGAAATTCTTCAACCCCTACTTCTGCAGTAAAGGTAATATCAGTAAACTCACCATCGTCAGCTTTAACGTAAGCAGTACATTTCTCTGTTTTTACTATACTAGGCTTAACTAAGTCTCCAGTACACCCAATAGTGCACTCCCCATCTTTGATATCTTTTTTCAAAACAATAGTACCACTATGATCATCTGTCCAAGGGCTAGGGATCTCAGCTCCGTGGGAAGCCCCGTACTCTACTTCATTATCTCTAAGAATATAGAACTTAACATTTTGCCATTGATCGTAGTTTTTGAATCCTATTGGAATAAAGTATGTACATCCTGACATTTTACCTGTAAGTAAGTTTTGTTTTATAGGATAATTTAATTCGAAATTTTTAAAGAAAACACTATCGTCTCCATAATAAATAACTTCATTTTTATAGTTATAAATTACCCACCTAAGCTTAGTAGTTTCTGTAACACCTTTGTTTATAAAAACTAAACTGTAGCCTTCATTTTCAAACCCAAACGTACACGACCCATCGTTTACGGTGGCGTTAAGATTGTAGTTATTAGCAAGTGGATTTGTACACCCATAAACCTCTTCGAAGAAGAAGTCGCTAAAATCAATTATAAACTTATACGGTTGCCCGGTATCAGGATCTATTTTTGGCGTTAATTTATATATGTTAAATATAGTAGCACTTGACGGGCTAGCATTTGTACTACTATTGTAAGTGCCTTGAGTCCCTACTTTTAAATCATCCCCATAGAATAGAGCCCCTGCATTATTTCTACCGACGATAACATTACCTGCAGCATCTTCGATTTTCTGTATATACTCTCCGTAGGCACGGAATATTTTAAAGGCCCCATAGTGCGTTAAATTTATAGTTGGTATTAACCTAAAATAATAATGAGCACTAAATACGTTATGAATTATAGCATCCTCCTCAAAGAATCTGTATTGGTTATGAGTAGTTAACGCTATATGTTGATTAGTGTATTGGATCTCCGCGTTGTTTGCAGGATTTTCTATAATTAATCGAGGATTATCTCTACCGATCTGCTGAACCTTATCAGTGTAGGCTAAAGCATCTTTATAATAAGTACTATTAACAACATTTTCAGATTCTGCTGCAATAATATTCTTACTAGAAGCTATTAAGTGTAAATCTTGGTCTCCAGATTTAGAGATATCTAAGAAGAATGAAGCCTTAAGGAATTTAGAGTCAACTATCTCTCCATCTAAGTTTATCTGAGAGTGTATTTGGGTAGCAATATCATAAAGATCTTCGTATCTACAGCCTACAGAATCTCCTGAGGCCGTTGGGTCATAGTTATGTGCGTCGGGATCTGTACACCCTGAGCAGGTAGAGCCGTCTCCGTTACATACTGCAGGGTCACAGTGATCGAGCCTAGGCTCTTCTCCCGGATCAAAACACATATCCAAATTAATTTGACCCTCCATACCTTCTGGTATACACTCTCCTTTTATTTGGCTTCCGCAGCACCCTACATCGTTAAAGGTTTGCATCAATACATACTCACCAGTATCTGGATCTGTATATTTATCTGCGCATTCCCCACAGCCGTTTTCTTCTCTAGGATATATACCATTAGGACCAGGACATGTATCACAAACCTTTTCAGTTAATGGCGTCTGCTTACTGATACACTTCTCTAAACACTCGTCATATTGATACCCAGAGCAGCAAGTCGTACCTACTCCTTGAAGAGGAACTCCCTCGTCTACGCAATTACAAGCAACATAGGTAATATCGACTACACTCCCTCCCGAGAGAGTTGGGCTATTGTAAGTATAGTAACCATAATACTGATCCTCACTGCCTCTAAATTTTCTAGGAATATCTGCACCACAGACACCACACCCATCAAGAATAAATTTATCCTTTATTTTTAAAAAAGCGTCGTACCCAGAAGAATAGTCATCATACATGTGAGAAGCCTGAAGGTCTTGACATGGGCTGCACCCTAGACTCGCTGTCTGCGCAGTTCCAGCTTCCTCATCCCCTAGAGATATTGTATAGACTCCATCATCTCCTAAAGTAGTTTTAATAGTTTTAAGAGGATTTCTAACTTCTGATGCAGTACAGCTACCGCAAGCATCTATCTGGTTAGAGCCATCTGCAGCTTTAGGGCAGCACCCCTCATTACCGTTACTCCTAAGCACACATTCGTCACAAGCATTTAAAATAGTATCCTGCCAATTTAAATCTCTATAAATATCTCCTCTATTTAAAGAGACTCCGGCATACTCAAACACATCTTCATTCACAAGTTTAAACTCACAATCTCCTGAGCAGTTTACAGATTGCTCTGTAGGATACTCACTTCCCTCTTCAATAATAGAAGCGTAAAACTCAGAAATCTCTGCATCTGTAGCACATTTTGTACAAGATAATTGATTAATTGGTCCTATATAGTAGTTCTCTACCAGATCTTGATAGGACATAATCGTATAAGGCCGCGTTGTTATGTTTATTGCGTATAATATAACATCTCCAGGGGCAGGATAAGTCTCAGTAGGAATAACTCCCGCTTGGACTGCCTCTTGTTCCGTGGCAAACTCTGTGTACAATAAATCCGTAAATTCTTCTTCCGAAGCCCTTATAGCATCTACAACACTATTGTGATGAGTATTAAAATCAAGTCCATACACATTATGCTGAGTAGGCCTGTGCACAATGTCATTGGGGTTATAAGTAACCGTAAGAGTAGTGGCGCCGTCTGGCATATAGTAGCTCTCAATAGGATCAAGCCAAAAAGAGCCGGGGTGGTGCTCCGTAAGCCAATCTGTTATATTACCAGTGTCAAAAGGTACTAAGCATGCTTTTATAACCTCTCCTCCGCATTCCGCGTATCCAGGAGTTTCTGAATTTTTAGGATAGAAGTACTGAACTTTTTTAAATCTTTCGTTAATATTAAGCGCACAATTACAGTTAATTTCTGAATCCATCACCTCATACGCACAATTACAAGCTTCTTTATCTATTGGCTGGCTCGATGTCGTGGGACCAGCATCTTTACAGCCGCAGTACCCCCCTTGGTATTGAGGACTTCCGTCTTCTGCTATATACTGTGCTTTTATCTTGAGCTCCCCGTTACTGTCGCATTTACATCCGCCGTCTGTTGCTCTAGCACTAGGGACTGAGCCCTCACAGTTACAATAGTACTCCCATCCGCCCTCGGGGGTGGCTCCCGTATGTCCAGCAGGCATATTTATTGCGTTTGGGGTGTCATCACACCCACACCCTTTAGTAGGGATAGTCATTTCTTCATTATCATGGCAATCTCCGCAATAGAATCTTCCTCCTGGGGAAGTATAATCACCATTTCCATCTATTCCTTTACTAATTAAATCTACTGGCTCATACGGCAGATCGGCAAGAGGTATCCTAATAGGCATTAAACGGGCATTAGCTGTTCCTTGCTTTTCGCAGTTACACCCGGTCTTTACATAAAAACAAGAGCCGTTATTCCAATCGGCATCAGCATTGTAATTACAAGCTGTTGCATCAGTACATCCTCCAACTCCACACAAAGACAAATCTTCTACACAGTAAGGAGGAATACATTCTGAACTAGTATACCCACCAAATTTTAGTCCGTCTTCCTTGGTGCAATTTAAACAATAGTCATAATCATGATCTGGAGACTCAAGCATAAAGTTTGCTTGATTGTATATAGGTAAGAATGGAACTCCTGTAGTATTTCCGGCAGCTAGACTCCCTTTTGGGAACTTTGTATCTTGTTCGCTAGGTGCTTCTCTCCAAAGAAAATTTACATTAACATGATGAGTTGCGCGCCCAAGATCGGTTACAAAATTAGTCGCCCATCTGCTCTTTATAGTAAGCCTAACCTTTAATTTACTATAACATTGGGCGCAAGCCTCATTATAAAAAGTTTCTTCTGAAATAACTTCATGCGCAGTTATGCGATCTGGATGCTGAGTATCATCATCGTCTCTATATAAGCCCGTCCTAGGGTACCATTGAGGGATACCCCACGACCATTCAGTGCGATTCCCGTGCCTAATTTGAGTCCCGGTTTCTTGTAATAACTGCGTCATAAGTTCTGTGTCCCTTAAGGCTACCCAAGGAATTCTATCTTTAACAGCAGGGCATCCTCCCTCTTCGGTATACTTCCTAGAAGAGCCATAAAAACAATCTCCATTACTTATATCCGCATCAGGATCAAAATTTTCAGCATTGCGATCTGTACACCCATATGTTTTGTTGTGGACACTATAATTTCTAGCAACATCTAAATCGTCCTCAAAATCTTGAAACGCTTTACTATGTGATTGATTACTAGTGAATCCTCTAGCCCCGTAAGTAGCGTCATCCTTAGAGTCTGCTAAAATTACTGTAGAAGTTTTACTGTAAGCAAAAGAAGAGGAATTATTTGGAGAAGTAATAACACCTCCAATATGCTTAATATATTTATTTTCATCAGAGGCAGTTGTAACTCTATTTAAGTGAACGTTATGAATTAATATATTCCCATCCACAGAAGATGCTAGCTGCTGCATATTAGAAGCCGTTTCATATAAAGTTTCTCCAGCGTTACTCATTCCCTCAGTCGAAGTGAATATTTCCTGACTATCCTGAGGATCAGAAAAACTTCTAGCCGAAGAGTCTGTTACTTCGTACCTAGTAATGGCAGGAACCTCCCCCAAACTAGTTATTTTCTCAGGGTCGGGAAGATCTGTATCAATCTTTAAGGCAGTTAAAATACTTTGCCTTGACTCCCCCATATCTAACAGTAGGGGAGGGTAATCAACACCCTCTACACTTTGAGTAGCATATCCTGTACTCCTTTCTCCAGCTAAGATGTATAAAATAGATCCATTAGGAGAAAATTCTAAACTTTTGATGTGCGGAGAGCTGAAGTTATTTAATTTAGAAGTACCGGAGTTATTATTATAATTTATTGTACTTCCAATTTTCCCGGAAATTTTATTATTGGTGAGCTTATGAATAGTAATAGTCATACCCCCAGTATAAGGGTCCGAGGTTCCTATCGCAAGATATTTTAAATCCTTTGAAAAAGCAAAAGTGGCCTCAATCTCAAAATCTACGCTAGAGTCAATATGAATTCCGCCTAGGTTATGAGTATGCCCCGAAACTATTTGAACAGGGTCCTGAGTAAATGCATCTAAATCCACGCCTTCCCCACTTACTCTTGCATCACTATACTCCCTAACAGATATAAATACTTCTGTACCCTCACTACCAAAAGTTTCTTCCTTTCTAGTTTCGGTCCCGAGTTTATAATAAGCTTTATATAAAAAAGATTTTTTCTCAGCAACATCTTTTATAATTCCCGCCCCACGAGCAAAAACCTTCCCATCTGTAAGGAGAGGCTCTAAATTAAACTCGGTAGCGGTATCGAATAATTTGTAGGTAAAAGGGTCAATTATATCTCCGCTACTAGCGGCTTTTATCAAAATTCCTTTATATATATACTGCTCCTCAACTCTGGCTGCATAAGCGACAATATAGTGCCCTAAATCATTATACAAAGGAAGAATAAATATAGAGTTTTCTCTACTAAAGTCTACGTCCGTGGCTGAACTAGAAAAACTTTTGATGCGGGCCCCATCATAATCTTTTATAAATAACTTCTCCACAGCGGAGGAAGAAGCTTCATAGGCTGCATAAAATAATATATCTGTATCTACGGCATCAGACGTTTGACTAGCAGACGCTGCCCAAAAAGATTTATTATTTTCAGTATTTTTTATATATTCATTTGTAAGTAAATTGTGCGTAAACCCAGGAGTAACTATCTTAGAGTTAAATTCTGGGTTAGTTAACTGAATATGTCCTGCTCCCTTATTTATAGGAAGTCTATTTGAGTTGTATACTTGCTGATATATGTATCTAGGATCTTTAGAGATTTGGTCTAAAGTACTCATAGTAACATTATTCTCATATCGAAGCCCCTCCTCATTAAGCTTTTTATATGAAGAGGTTGGGTACATACTCTTCGGAGCCCCCGGAGTACTCAAAGTACTTTTATTATTTGTAGGGGTATTTGCAAAGTTTTGAACACTAGATAAGAAGTGAGAGTCTGGAATTTTATAGTATTCATTTGAAGTTGACCATATATAAATAGATCCATCTTCTGTTAATGATATTCTTTCAATTTCACCAGATAAGCCATTCTCCACAGAATATGCATTACTTATAACATCAAGGCCGTCTGTAGCTGTGCACCCCTCTGCTGTTCCAGAGTTTATAGGAAAAATAAAAATCTTTTGAGGCAAAGAACTGTCACCCCTCTCTGTAGTTACTACATATAAAAAATTATCATCTGGAGAAAATACCATCATGTCCGGACGGTATTCGAGGGAGTTGTTAAGAACACTTTCAAGCTCATGGGGTAACGCGCAAGGAATCAAAAGTTCACTTCCGCCGTTACTCGGGGACACAAATCTAAGACTAGTATTACTAAATTTTAGTATCATAACACCATTGCTCACTGCAAGTGCTACATGAAAAGACCCTACGTAGTTGTAATCTTTAATAGGGGCAAGTTCTATCTTATCGGGCATGCCCTCGGCCTCCGAGTAGTTGTGAGATATTATCGATGATCCGTAACTATGTTCCGCTACAGAGGAAACGTAGTGACTAAATTTTGAAGGATCTGTTGTTTGATAGTTCCTTACAAGTTTGTTACCTACAGCAACGGGGAGAGTATATTTTCTTGCATGCTCCCCTCCGTGAGTAGAGGCAACCCCCCCTGTCATAGTAAAGCCGGGGCTCGCTGCGGACCGGGCCCTTATCGACGCGCCTCTTGCGGAGTTAATACCATAGGACCAGCTATCAAAGCTAAATCCTGAAAAAGGAAGTAAGTGTATCCCAGGTCTATTCTCTTTAATTAGAAAAGGACTATAATCGTAAACAGTGTCTACATGCCTAGAAGAACCAGATAAATCGTGCGCTGCATGGTCCCCATGTAAGCACATTAAACGTGGGTCAGCTCCCACATTGCCTCCTGAAGGAATTTCAAGTATACTACTAAACCTATCTACAGAAATAGGCATGATTCCTGCAATTGTAGGGATTTCAAACATTATCCCTCTGGCAGAAACGCTTTGAACACCCTCAATCTTATCGGAGGCAACTACTGATGTACCTAGTCTTCCAGGTGTGCTTATCATAGGTTGGCCGGATAACTCTTGATGTTTAATCTCTGCATCCTTAAAATAATCTGATAAATAATTAATTTTACCGTCTACCATTCTATGGAAAAACGCCTTGGTATGGGCAGTCTCCGAGGAGGACGAGTTCTCCTGCGGATCATAAAAAGTTTTTAAAGTATTTAGAGTATAAGAAGAAATATTACCATATGATAGAGTATCAGAAGTACAGTTTGAAACAAGCTCCCCTCCAGAGTTTGTCTGATCTAAAGAATCGTCTAAAACTAACTTATTTATACGTCCTTTTACATCTGTCCAACATAAATTATGTTTATCCTGGTCGTAGCTATAAGAAATATTTAATGAGTTTCTAATTTTATCTGCAACGCTTTTAAAATTATATACAGCATCCTCGCTCGGCCCCACACTGCCAGTGCCGTTATTTAAATCTATGAGGGACATCTCTAATGTATTTGAGGCTAGTTGGCCCGCAGAATTATAAACAAACACTTGGTTTGAAGCGCTTATAACTACAAAATATTTAATATCTCCAATAGGCGTTTTCTTCATATACTGATAAAAAGTAGATATATTTCTATCAGTTATAACTAAACTAATATAAATATCAGAGCTAGAAAGGGTTGTAAGCCCTTGTAAAAACGTAGTAGTTCCCGCCCCGTCTAAAATAGGAGTGGGCTCTCCGAGAACACTGTCGGTAACCTTAAAAAAGTCTTGCGCCGTTAAAAGAATAAAACTACTATTCTCAACTGCATTGCCTCCGGCGTTCCCAGTTCTTGCTAACGCCTCTGGACGTGCATCGCTAATTACAGCTCCTCCCTCACACCCAGCGTTTATAGTGGCGGCAGGGTTATAATTTGTAGCAGTTGGGTCTGTACACCCTGTTAAGTCTTGTATATCTTTATCAGGAGACCCAAAAGAGTTTTGTAAAGAATTTATAACAGAATTAAACTGATTTAAGTAGGAGCCATCAATTGTTCCGTCCTCAAAAACATTTATATCTAACAGGACTACATAATCTTCTTTTAAAAATCTATAGTTCATGGGACTAAAATTACCCCCAACTTCTGGAGAAACCCCTAAAATACACCCTAAATTATATATAAAATGACTAAGGAGAGAGTGTCCTCCTAGAGGTCTTATCATGTTAGAGGTGTACCAGGGTAGATCTAAATTTAAATTTAAATTATTACCCTTAAATGCGGAATAAGAACCATCTGCGCCCGAAGAAATTATTATGTCCGTCTGCGGGGCTGACAAGGGAGTTGTGATTTCCTGGACGCCCACTACTAAGATCCCAGAGTATACTCCATTTATCAATTTTACCCATTGGCCTAAAGCGTTTGAAACCTCTACTCTGAATTGAGATGGGGTAACTTCACTTCTAGTAGATATGGTTTCATTTAAAAGTATAGAAGGTGAGATGTTGTAAGTTAAAGTTATATTCCTTTCAGACCCACTATTTTTACCTTCAGCTACTGCATTTCTTATTTTATCTATTATCATGATAACTTTTTAAAAGTTTCTTATTTTAAAGGTATAATTTGTAGAGCATATACTGATACATCAGTAGTTGCTGTTGGGGCGTTTACATCTGCAGAAATAGTAACTGTAGTGTCCCAGTTAAGGGAAAGACCATTAGTTATTGCTACTGCTGTAGCATCCTGCCCCACACTAACAGAGCCAAAAGCAAAGTATGCAGAAGTATTTGAGTGCAAGATAGTGACCTCTTGTACTATAGCTTCTGTGCTAGGATTGGCAGTTCCAGTTAAAGAAGACTTGGCAAACTGGAATCCATTTATCCCAATTGCAGTTCCTTTATTATTTACAGTGCCGGCTGTCATAGAAGCCATTACCACTTTAAATCCTGTACCTATAGGGTAATCTTTAAGATCTACATCTACACTCATCACAGGCACAAACTCTGACGCTCCTGTAACTTGGATTACCATCTCTCCATTAGAAATGTCATCTGTAGTTATGCTTACACCGGCCGCAGAAGAAGATTCGGAGCCAGTTGAAGATGTATTTTCAATAAACCACTGGGAACCTCCGTCGTTATATAATTTAATAGCCCCTCCTGGAGTTTTAATTACTGTCCTTCGGGATCCCTGTATAGTATTATCTCCCGAAACAGCAATTGTTATATTATTTTTCCCTGCAGCTAAATACTCATCTTTAATAATATATTTAGTTATCTCTGAATTAATTATATTCGAAATCTGAGGTAAGGTTACCACAACAGTGTTATATCTGCAATCTACCCCGATAATACCTTTAGTTTCATTACTTATGCTGTAGGTGGGAGTATTAACAATAGTTCTCGCATGCTCACTTCCAACCTCTAATGCTCTTTTATACTTTAAAGGCGTGATAGATGACTCGTTAGTGTTTAATGTAGCTAGCTCCCCCTCAGAGGCAACTCTTAGTATACCTGCAGACTCCTCAGAGGCAAAAACTACATTAGTATTAATAATTGCAAACTGGTGCCCCACTTCTCCGTGGGTACCTCCCTCTGATGCTTCTATACAAAGTAGTATATCCCCCGCCTGAATTTCTGGGCCGTTGGCAGCAAAAGAACTTGAAAAGGAGGTTAGAAGAAAAGTATCCCCAACATTTGCAGAAGGATAAGATGAATTTCCTTGTATCTTTATTACTGTCTTTAAAGTTTGACGAAGTTTAGAGTCTATATAGTTTTTAGGGACTACATCAGTATCTTTAAAAACTCCCCCCGTAGTTCTATACGATAGAGGAAAATTTAACAGCGTACTTCCATCAGCTTTAACACTAGCATCTAACTGCGTATCTACATACCTTTTTGTAGCTAAATGTGAGGGAGCAGAAGGATCTTTTGCGGAAACTGTTCCAGAAAAAGCAGGAGAAACATTACTTATGCTATTTTGAGAAACTTGACCATTAGTAGATACTACCTGGTTATTTAAACTACTAAGAGAACGCTCCAAGTAGCCTAATAAATCTGCTTTTGTTATATTTCTTTTTACTCCATTTTGAATAATTGTAATTAGATCTCCCTTTGAGGAAATATTTGTCTTGGGTAAATTTATGCCGTTTGCCATTATTATAATATTTAATCTTTGTAAGAAATTTTTAACTCAATAGCCATGTCTTCTAAGACGCTATTGTAGGTATTGATTGAGTCGCTAGATAAAGCAACTCCTGGACTCTTTTCTGTAACCCCTCCCTTAACCACTAAAGCTGCAAAGTCCGAGACATTTACAATATTAGAGCTAGTAGTTATAGGGCTCCCATTAAAATCGGAGGTAGCGGGAAAGGACACTACAACATTTTTAGTTGAATCTTCTACAGAAACCCTAATACCTTTTTTAAACGCAATATCTTTTCGGTTGCCCTGTCCATCTATATTATTTTTAAGGGCATCTTTAACTTCATTAGCAAATTTAGATTTTTCATCTGGAATAACTCCAGATCTCATTCCTGAAAAATCTCCTGAAAATGTTCCATAAAAGAAAGCTAGTATAGGAATAAATTCTCCTTTATAATCTTCTATACCAATAGTTATTTCTTCTTTTCCCTCCTCAGTAACATTTAATACTGGGGGCGGTAAAATTATAGACTTAGGTTTAACTCCTTTTATAGTAATCCGCTCTGTTATTTTAGGCTCTAACATAGAGATCCAGGCAGACATTAAATTAAATTTTTTTAACATTGTCTTACTAGTGTTTCCTCTAGATAGTCTTGAAGATATTTTTAAACTATACTCTTCTAAAGCCTTGGAAGCTTTTACATATCTTTTTCTTAACTCTAACAACGATACTCCCATAATAATATTATTAATCGGTAAATATACTTAAATTTTCAATTTTATTTGCAATTTCATCTATTTTTTTTATACGGCCTCCAAGAGTAAAGGAATCAAAATTAAGCCCATCCTTATTATTTAACACATCTGGGAGGGTATAAAGCTTTTTTCCATCCACTAAAGGATCCTCACTGTACGCGTAATATTGTTTAGCACCTATAGAAAGGGTGTAAGTATATTCCCCTATATAACTAAACCCGAGCTCTGTAAATAACACTCCCTCCGTGGTAACTCCTCTAAGGTGCTTTGGAGTATCGTCAGCAAGATATCCTGTTTCTATACTGTCCGAAGTATAGGCCTGCCCTGTCTGCTTCTCAATCTCTTTTTTCACGAGGTCAAAAGGAAGTTGATTTACATTTAAAACTTCCACCGGATATCCGCCAATCGCTGATACTTGTCCTTTAGAATATGTAGGCAAAGAATCTTCCGTTACAATAGCTACTTTACCGTTTATTCCTACCAACTCTCCCCCAATAAGGTACCTAGAGTCTTTAGGGAGACACTCCGAAGGGGTAACCTGGTCACCCGCAGAAATATCAAAATCAGGGGTTAAATACCCGCCTTCAAAAATAACAGAGTTAAAACAATCTCTAGGTGTTTTACTTTCCATTTCAGGATAAGAACATCCTTGAAGCTTATAAGGGGGCGGAGCCTCGTTAGCACCCTCAAAAGTAATAAGTATACATCCACCAGAGCCATCTGGCAACATAGGGTTTTCGGGACAATTATACTTAACCCTTGAACTTCTATGTGTATTCTGACTATGAGATCGATACGCTTCTCCTAAAACTATTTCAGTATTTATAATATTATAAAAAGACGTTTTTCTTACTTCGTCAGGGGCGGGATAAGACAACTCATTGTTCTCATCTATAATAGGGTACATTAATCCCCCCGTGTCAGTATGGTCCTGGGAAGAGTTGGGGGCCCAAAGTCCGGCAACCATAAACCTACCGTGACCAGAGCTGCCGCTATAAAATTCTCTAGCATCAACTGTTTCTATTACAGGGTTGTCTGTGTAGCGCGCCGCGCTTTCAGTATCTTTATCTTTTATAATTTGAATAGTAGTGTTACAGTTTTCTACACCAAAAGAAGTACTTACATTAGTACATATAAACTTCCCTATAGTATTACGTCTTTCGAATAATTGTTGGCACACACTATTTCTAAGGTCCTCATCTATATCCTCTTTACTGGCCGCTATTACAGTGTCGGCACTCACTATAGCTTCAGGATTATATGCTGTAACCGTAGCAATTAAATTTGGGTCATACCCAAACCCAGTCTCGCCTGCCGCTATAGTGCTTAGGCAAATTTCTGCCATACAACTACCATCATCTGTGTTTGCGGTAGCATCAAAGTTATCCGCCCAAGACTTAGTGCACCCAACCACCTTATCTATACAAGACCCGTCATTAAAAGTAGCCTCAGAGCTATAATTAAATGCGTCGGGATTATTGCATCCCCCTAGAGCTCCTTGAGTGTCGTAAGCTCGTATAGAAGTGGCAACAGACTGAAATGCGTCTTCTAAATAATACTTTTCTTCTCCCCCCGCCTCTTCAGAAGAGATATAAAATTTTCTAACTATAAATGATTTTACTAAAGGTTTTGCAACAGTTGAAGATGGATGATTATATATATACTCTAAACCCTCTTGAAGACCAAGAGGCATATCAGAAGAAAAGTCCTGGACAAAAGAAACTACCGGAAGCACTGGAAGACCATCACTACTAAAATCTACTTTAAAGTGGGAGTACGCAATAGCTGGAAACCCAGTAGTAGTCATCGCCTCTTTCTCCTGAAAATCTGTAACTATACTATACTTACTATCTGTGTAGTTAGCCCCCAAAGAATATTGGCTTAAAAAGTCCGTAATCTCGTCACCTCCTGAAGCTGCTATCCCTTTATCCTGAAATTCGTTGAAAGGTACTGGAAAAGAAAGATGATCATAGCTCCCCACTTTATGTGGATCATATTCACCTGGGTCTGAATTATATACATCAAGTAAATTTCCTTCAAAATATCTTTCAGCATTAATAGCGATAACCTCAGTAAGCATTTGATTTATTTGAGGCCCTATAGGCACCTTAACCGGATTGGGGCTGATATTAACAATAATATACTCCTCAGAATTTAAAGTAACCTTTTTACCAATATCTATTGTTTTTTCAGATATGTCTGGTAGTTTATTATCGGCTATAACAGCTCTCATAGAAGCCGCCTTAGCAGCATTACTATTATAATAGTAGTTTAGAGCTCTTGCCTGTGAAGGATATGGAATATTAGAATCAATAACTCCTACATGGTGATTATACTGCATAGTATCAGAT
>Ga0208560_1000039_pt1 | contig 16479 bp, 29 predicted proteins | sample Virmet3827_250_FD_185742 | JGI IMG/M metagenome (GOLD analysis project Ga0208560, IMG submission 185742) | Marine viral communities from the Southern Atlantic ocean transect to study dissolved organic matter and carbon cycling - metaG 3827_250... | ecosystem: Environmental > Aquatic > Marine >...
TACGGATATTAGAATCAGCCATAATGTTTCGAGCATACTTAGGAAACATTTTGCGCAGGAATTTGATTTTATCTTTAAACTTAAGAGGATTCTTCTTAGGATCGTTTGATTGTGAAGCGTATATTCTAAATTGACCAGAGCCTGCTTTCTTCTTTAGAGTATCAAAGACTTTCTCATGACCATTTGTTGGTGGGTTAAATCGACCGAAAACAAAGGTAATGTCTTTCGTCTCTTCTGATAGATATTCACTAAAGCGCTTTGGATTATATTTCATTATTTATCGTCACCTTTTTTCTTCAATTTATTTCTGTCCGCTTTCTTTACTTGAGGTAATAGCTTTTTAGCAATCTTTTTGATTGCACCTTTTTTCTTGGCTAGTCTCTTTTCAAGTTCACCGCGGGCAGCAAAGGATAGATCACCCTTATCCTTTTTCTTTAGAAGTTTTTTAATGAGAATATTGCGAGCTTGTTTTTCAGCACGGCTTTGAAGTTTTTCTTTTGACGCAAGTTTCTTGGCAGCGCGTTTGCGACCCATCATGATCTTGCCTTTATTTTTTCTGAAGGTAGCCTTTGCTTTCTGCCTTTGCGCAGCAGTCATGGCCTCTTCAAATTCTTTGAATGATTTCATTCGTATCCTCGGTATCCCATTTAGCCTGGACTATCCCAGCCTTTAATTATATCTTTGCTAAAGTTGTTAGTCGAAAATTCTAATCGATCAACCAATTTAACAGCACCACCTTCCATACGATCTATAGCAACAAAACCTTCAGGGTTGGTTACTTTAAATCCGGATTTAGTCTTTACAAATGTATTAATATTTGATAGACTATTAAGTTTATTTATAATAATTAATTTCGCATCCACTACAGAATTTTGTAAATCGAACACTTTTTTCAATGTTTTTGTATTTTTTTTATCAAAAAACGATAATAATTGGTCCCTTTGAGCAGTTTTCTTTTGTTTACCCTTATCAGATTTTAGCTTATCAATTTGTTTAGCATATCGTTGGTTAACAAACTCAATAAGACCTTTTGTATGTTGAGCAGTATTAGTGATACGTTCGTTAGCTCTTACCTTTGTGTTATTATACGTATTAATTACAAGATTTAATTCTTTATTTTGTTCGATCTCTTTCAGTACATTACCAGAGATTTCTTTAAATATTTTACCAGCAGCTGATAGATGCGCTGTTACTGCAGCCGTTTCTTTAGCAGTCATTGTAGCGGTACCAGATAGATCAGGGAGTGTAGCATCAACAGACCATACCTTACTTGTTGGCTTAAGTTTAGAAGCAATAGACTTACCAAACTCAGCTCTCATTGTTTCATATGTTGCACCGGTATAAGTTGTGTGCCATACAATACCAATCTGAGCTTTAGAGATTTCTTTCTCTATTGCACTACCTTTTGGTACAGCATATACAATCGTATTAGGATGGAAAGTAGTATACTTTACTCCATCAATTGTTTCTGATCCAAGGTCTGACTTATCATACATAAAGTCACCTTGAATAACACCTTTAATACCCACATCCTTTAGATTATCAAAGGCCATCTTTAACTTCTTAGAGAGGTCACCAGAGGTGTCTGCATCAATGTCTGCATGGCTCTTATATACTTTAGGGTTGGCGTTGAATACACCTTTCTTCGCAACAAAGAACTCACCAGTAGTTGGATCTTCACCAGCAAATACTGCGGGAGCACCGTCCCATTTTACAGTGATGTCAGTAGAACTCTTAGCACTACCAGATAACATATCTCTTAAAGAACGTAATGCAAGAATAGCTTGTCGAGCACCTTTCACACCACCATCGAGCACCATATCTTCAATATGTTTCATATGTGTATTCTTACCAGCAGCTTCCGATAGATAGCCTTTTAATGATTTCATTATTCGTATACCTTAATGTATGCGCTTGAATCTTCTGCCTTTGATCCAGCATAGTTTACAATTTTAGTAATAAAGCGATTAGCTTTTGGTCCAGTATTAAGAGAAACCATGTAGCATATACTTATTACACCATACTTAGCAGAAATCCAAAACTTATCTTTCTTCTTTAGATTAGCTGAAAAATCTTCGAAGGTATCATTTGAATAGAAGTGGTTATACATCTTCCAAAACTTTTCAATTGATTTCTTATCACCTTTATCGATTTTCTTAGCAGTACCAAAAACATCTGCTTTAAATTTTTCTGATACTGCAGTCTTACGAAATACTTGCTTTGCTGCATCGATAAGTATTCCCCAACCTGCACCACCACCTCTTGCAGTCTTACCTTTAATCTCTGCTTTAACAGAACCACCAGCGCTATTATCTTTTAATAAAAGAGCACCACTGTCATAAACAATTGTACCACCTTTAGTAGACCAGAAGTCTCCACGACTAGCGCCTTGTAATAAAATTTGCTTTATCTTATGATCATCTACATCTGGTGGTCTTTCAACATTCATTTCGATATGCTTAGCTTTCTTTTTTACTTTCTTGAGCGATATACCAACCAAACGCTTTTGAATAAAGTGTTGTAGTATGTCTTCGTTTAAAGTTTTAACACTATCATCACCAAGTTCTTTCTTAACATTAAATCCCTTTGCTACTGCCCAGATATCGCCTGGGTTCCATTTATCATCTTTTAATGGAGAAAAACCGTTGTTCTTAAATGCAACGGTTTTCTTAGCGTAGATTTCAGCCATAACTTTATCACCACGATGGAATGTCATACCTTTCTTAATGTAGCCATTCTTAAATAATAATACTGCAGACTCGTAAGATGAATGAATCCAATCATCACTGACACCTAGTACTTCATCTAAGGAAGCATCAACAAATACTTTCTTATATGCATCTTTCATAATTTTATCGTTAAAGAACTCTTCGGATTGAATGCCATAATCTAGCATTGCTTGAAGCATTACACATTGATGTGATTCAGTGTTTTTAGTATTGATAGTGCCACCACCGGCTCCACCCCCACCACCAAAGACTTTAGATTTACCTAGATCGGATGTAGTAATAAACTTGTCATTATCACCCTTTAATGGAATAGGCTTTTTATTTTCAGACTTATCTTTTTTCCAAATTTCAATACCAGCGATTGCATGCTCGATATCAGTGACAAGGAAAGTACCACCCTTAGCAAGTTCTAAGGGCTGATTTGATTTAATAAGCCGAAGGAGAATATCAACACGATCTTCTCCAGTTTGGCCATTAGGTTTTATCAGCTGTGCAGGTGTTAGTCTAACAGCTTCTGAAAGGGGTTGAAAACTTGAAAAACCTATCATTTGAACCTCGTTAAATATTAGATATTATAACTATTTATAAGGTTCTATGCTTCCGTCTTCAGCTATTCTCACAACTTTTTGATCTTCTAATAAATCTAATAGAAGTTCAGCTCCTACTTTTAAACCTAGGTGATATGTAGACCATGCTGCACCAATTAAACAAAATGAATATATGATAAAGTGTTCTATTTCCATATTATTTACGTTTTTTTCCTATAAGGCCTAGGCCGATTAATTCGAATACAGTAATCACAGCAATTAAACATCCAATTGATATTGCTACTCCGTACAGTGCTTCTAACAACATTATGATGCCCTATAGTCTAATTCAGTAACAAACACATCAAACATTATAGATGCTTTTTGTGTTCTCACACAAGCTTCAAGATGATCAGTAGTCATGTCTTTAATTTTAACATACTTAAGAGCTTGATCTCCATCTTTCCCATAAGTGCCCCATTCAACGTGCTCCCGTATAACATCATGTGAATCATCCGACCATACACATAGATGTTCTTCATCACCATGAGCAGAACAACGGACATAATCTAAACCACCATCAATCATATATGTTTTACCATTAGTATCTTCATATGTGTTGTAATCATGTCTAGATCGTGAGTTTAAGACAGTGCCGTCCGGAGTTCGTAGCGCGTTATATAATAATTTTACCATTTTAATGTCCCTTAGCCATGTGTTCATAATGATCTTGAGTGAGAGGTTCGCCACAAATACAAAGATCTTCTTCACGTACATACTCTGGTTGAGTATTTTCTTCAGCCTTTTCTTCGTTCATACTATCTCCTTTCATGAATGTATACATCAATTGTTTCAGCATGTCTAATTGGAAGACATGAATCATAAGCATATTTACTTCTACCATCAGCAAGAGCAGCTGCTCTACGAGGACCACGAGGCATCAATGAAACCCGATACTTTGGAGCTACCGTGCAATCTGTATCATATCCAGACTGATATCTATAATCATTTATACGATCAGTTTCTTTGGCCATTGCGTTAACGGATTTAATTGAAGACCGTAACGTTTCGATCTGCATCATATCAAATACTGAGTTAACATCAGCGGTAAAAACATAAGAATTAGTTCTCATTATACATCTCCGATTGTTGGCTTTGTGCGTCGAATGCGACCATTACTGTAAATCTTCATAGTGCTTTGGCCATTTATCAATTTGATAAATTCATCATCAGCTGACTCTAAGGTCCAACCAAATTTTAATGCTTTGACATAAGATTCTGTTTGAATCTCTGTTGCGTTTTGTTCAATCCAGTTGCGGTAGTCATTAAGCTGAGCTTTGAGAACCGCTGCGTCTTCAGCAGCGATCTCGTTAAGAGCATTTTTAACCATTTCATATGCGTTCAATTATGAGCACCTCGCTTCAGCCATGCTTTCGGCATCAGCCTTCGCACTCTTCCACTTCTTAAAGAATTCAGCATGAGCTTTATTACGTCTCTTCCACTCTTCGAAGCTGACAGTCGGGATTCCGTTAGCACGTTGCTCACACATCTGCTCGTTATACGATTCTTTTTCAAGTAATTCTTTATTCATAATATAGTCTCTCAATAATAAAAAGGGGTGGGTGGCTGATGGGCGCGAAGTCATCATTATCTTGTCTAGCGTTGCCACCCGAAAACTCAATTAAGCAGCCTCGATTAGAGCTAGTGGAACATTCCAACGTTCACCGTTGATTTCAACAATAGCCTTAGTACGTTTGATATCCAAAATCGTACCGATACCATTTGCCTTTCGACCAGAAACTGTAACCTTTGAACCTCTCATAATTGTAGATTTCACCGAACGATTAGCTTCGCTTCGAAGTGATTTCTGCTTTAACTTAATCAGATCAATAACTTCATTCATTTCTTCCATTGAGCTGATCGAGTTGATTGCTTTAAGAATTGATGCTTTCATAATATAAGTCCTGTTTGATTAATTTATATAGCCATTATAAGCTAGTTTTACATGAATGTACACAGTTATTTACACTTTATTTAAATCATTTTGTTATATGCTTATAACTTTTTGATATAAATGATATTCTTTTTTTAATTCCTGTTTCATTAATTTATATAGCCATTATACCATAGGTAACAGCTGTTGTACACCTTTTTGTGTATTCTAATTAGATTGTTTTGTTATAAGGTTATAACTTTTGGTTATATCGATATGGGACTGTCTTTACAGCGCAGTCATTCTGATATAACGGTCCAAGGTTATATATTGGCTCCTTCTTCGACCGGGTTCTCCCAATCCTCAATGACTTCAGGAATTGCCATTCATATTAATCCTCTTTTTTAATTAATGTGTAGATACCATATACTAAACCGACCCATGCTAATAATTTAGCTAAGCCACCGAATAGAATTACAGAACCACATGCTAAGATTAGAGCAACTCCATCGAGAGTTGTTCTTTCCACAAATCTAGCTTTTAACCAACTTAACATACTTTTCTCCTCTATATTTTAAAGTCTGCGAACGTATCTCTGTTTTCATTATTTCCCCACGTTGCAATAGGTTTATCGGGAATACCCATGTCTTGCATAATATTATCTTGAGCTGATTCTTCTACATCATATAGCTTCATCTTAGCTCGATCAATACCAATCACAAAACGTTTATACTTAGTCGGATCATTGTAACGATTCTTCAATTGTTTTACCATGATCTGATTAAGCTCTTCTAGCTCTTCTGTTGAAATAAGAGCAAACATTAGATCAGCCGTTGCAGGCAAACCAAATGATTCGGATGTATCTTCAAGACCAACATCAGTGTTACCAAAGCCTGAACGAGTTGTTTGAGTAGCACTCATAATAGGTACATCAAATTCAACTGCAAGACCACGTAACTCTTCAGCAATCGATTTGATAATTGTATAACTGTTTGCTGAAGTATTCTTAACTCTTGAAGATGAACATATATTGAGATAATCAACGAATATCATATCAGGTGTAAAGTTCTTTTTAAGCTTTAACTCATTAAGTAGAGCTCTAAAGTGACCAACATGTGCAGCACCTGTAGGATATTGTTTAACGATTAGTTTACCAATAGAACCTTTTGCAATCTTTTTGATCTTTTCATCAAAGACATTCTTAGGTAACTCGGTTAACTGTTGAATAGGTAGATCCATTAGATTAGCATCAATACGTTCTGCGATACGTTCCTCTGCCATTTCCATTGTAATATACAATATATTCTTGCCTTCACTTAATGCAGATGCACTCATATGACACATAAACAAAGATTTACCAACACCAGTACCAGCCAAAGCAATATTAAGTGTTTTATTTGGTAGACCACCTTTTGTCATCTTATTGAATATATCAAGATCGAATGGAATCTTCTCTTCTTCGTTATTATAAAACTCATAACGTGAATCAGCATCATTAATATAGTCATGACCAATTGCCTGATCAAAGGATACACCCAAAGCTTCTTGTAGAATTTCTGGGATTGCACCTTCAGTCATCTCTTGGTTTTTGCCATCAATAATCTGGATAGAGTTCATGATGGCCCCATAGATTGCTTTATCGCGGCACCATTTCTCTGATTCAGTTATGAGATATTCTGTATCGATATCAGACTTGACTGAGATTTCCTGAATTAAGTCATATGCCTGAGTAAGTGTTTCATCTGGAGCTGAAACCTTTTCGATTTCAATCTCCAACACTCTACTCGTAGGAAGCTTATTATGATCATGAACAAAGTCTGTAATTAAATCAAATACAATCTTATGTTGGCCATCAAAATACTCTTTCTTAAGGTAAGGTACTACCCTTCTACAAAAATCTTCGTTATTAAGAAGGTGATTGAGTATATGTGTTGGGATTTCATTCTTCAATTAGCTATCGCCTTTTATAATTCATCTTTACTATTAATTACGTGTGATAAAATATCGCCTAAGTAATTTTTAAAATCTTCATTAGATTCTAATTCATCTGGTTGGAAAGTTCCTGAGTCTTGTACCATATACGTAAACGCTAGCGTAGCAATTCCGACGTCTTTATTTTCTTTAATCGTTACTTTACCGTAAGTTATAACAACATCAGCCCATTTACCAGATAAAAGTTGAACACCATATAATTCAGATATATTACTTTCAACAAATTTGTAATCACTTTCAGATATACTATTATAACTCATTTTCGTCCTCTTGTACACTGTTAGTTTCAGCTGCTTGCTTAGCATTGGCTTGCTTAGCACCAATTTGATACTTCTCGATTAGATACGTCTTAAAGTCAGTGTCTTTAAAGATGGGTTGCCAGAACTCTTCTTTTAAAGTCTCTTTTTCCCTAATTTTTGGTTGCACCAACTCGCCGGTAACACGATCAACCCGGCAATACCAACCATTACTAGGCTTAGCAACGTAACCCCCATCAAGAGCAACATCAAGCAACCCTGAATAAGACTCAATACCACCGTCCCAAGAAATACTAATAGGGACTTTAGATTTTTCTTTAACAAACCTTGATTTCTCTACGTTAATTATAAAGTCATAACCAGTCACTTCAGTACCAGTTTTATTTTGTCGGCGACCTAAGATCCAAATGTTATCAGCTGAGTAGTAGATACCTGTACCGCCTGAAACAACTGCTTTAGGGAATAAGCCAATCTCTTGATATGTATGGTTAACAGCTAGCAATGGAATGTTACGCATTGTTAGATACGGTGTTACCATACGGAATAGACCTTTAAGAGCTTTAGCACGAGACATATCAGCAACTGATTTCTCATTCAAGGCATCTTCTAATTCTTTCTTAGAAGCAAGGTTACCAATAGAATCGATTACGACAATAACATTATCTTTACGCTCAATGTTATCTAACTGACCAACTAGATCAAACTTAAGCTGTTCAACATCAACAATTGGAGTATGTAGTACACGACTTGTATCGATACCAAATGTTTCAAAGTATGATTGCGGTGAACCAAACTCTGAATCATAGAACAACAAGATAGCATCATCGTGTTTACGTAGATATGCTGCAGCAATCAATAAAGCAAATGATGTTTTAAAGTGCTTTGATGGACCAGCAAGTACTGTAAGACCTGATGATAGACCACCATCTGGATCACCCGATAATGCAACGTTTACCATTGGTACTTCAGTAGGTGTTTGTTCTTTCTTCGAAAAGAAGATGCTCTTATCAAGGACTTGTGTTTCCTTGATTTTAGAGTTCTTCTTTAACCTATCCATAATACTCATATTAGTACTTCCTATTATTACGTTGATTTATCGGATTCTCAGCATTTAAACGACTCTGACGCTTTAACGCTTCTTTCTTTTTACGTTTGCGTTTAGCAGTTGGCTTTTCATAAAACTCTTTCTCTCGTGCTTTTTGCAAGATACCAGCTTCTTCAACGAGCCTACTAAATTTACGTAAAGCTACATCAAATGGCATTGGCTTTTTACTTTTGTTTTTCGGTTGTAGACATACACTAGGCATTTCGTTTTTCCTTTGGTTTCATTTATTTTTCCAGTTAATAATTTAAATTATATTATAACATAAAACTATCTAATTGTACACCATTATTTTCATAATCATAGGTGCGTTTCTTATTGTCTTCCACTAAGAAATTAGTTTCAACTGATTCTACACCGTTACCTTCAAGCCACTTCTTAATCATACGTGCTGGATGCTCTGCTGTTGTAACAGGAACATTCTGACATATATGGTTTAGATTCGCTTTAGGATTAATCAAGTTGAAGTCATTCGGAAGCTTCATAATAGACATTGCTTCCCGTACAGTTAGATATCGGTCTTCGTCAGGGTGACATAGATTTGTAGGGAAGTGGCCAACGAAAGCACCGATATAATCTTTCGGTATCTCTGTTGTCTTACGCATAATGTTACCACCAGCTTTTAGTTTATGATACTTACGATCACACTTAGCAGCTTCATTATCATATCCATTCTCGCGCATCCATTGAGCTACGACTTTATAGTTCGTATGCTTTTCTATTTCATCCATTGGGTTTGTAGTTTTTTCAATCTTATCTTGAAACTCGGAATGGCTAATACCACCTTCGATTACTTCAAGTACATATCGATAATAAGGATTCTCTGATGGGATCTTTTCATTAGTGAGTATATTCATTGGATCATCTTTACGTCTTTCGATAGAGCGAATATGATCTTCGATACGAGTATGCGGATTCGAGACGTAACCAAGGAGTGGCACTTGTGTTCCTTTCCAGAAAAAGTAGAAAGTTCTGTCTCGAACTTGCGATAAACCGTGTAATATGCTCTTAGTCTTATATATAGAAAACGTATACCCATGATCCTCAGCAATCTTACGTAATTTTCTTACTGTTGGTTCACCCATTTTTGATGCAAGTCTTGGAGCATTCTCACCCCAGAATACTTTCGGTTTAATATTAGCAAGTACGTATTTCGCTGATTCTGACATCCAATCATTTGTAGCGCTATTGGCATTAGCTTGTGGAGATAATGAAGAAAGACCAGCACATGGACATACAGTATTAACTACATCAACATAGTCTGTTTTACCATTACCTTCATCAATCACATGATACGGCACTTCATTATTATAATGATTTAGAATTTGAGAATCATTACTTGCAAATACGCTATACGATAAAATGTATTCAGGACGTTTCCCAAACACATTCTCCATCGCGATTGTTTCTCCACCAATCAGCGGTACTATACTTGCATATTTCATTTTGTTTTATCCTTGATGTATTCTTCAATATCATACTTTGGTGTCCAACCTAAAGCTAGCATGTCTGTTATATCAGCAGTATTATCATGAGCTTCACATTCGTCGCCCGGTTTAATATCTATATCATATCCTGCAAGTGGTCCTAGGTCTGAAACAACTACTCCTTTACCTGTACCGATATCATAAGCTGGTTTTAACGGCCAGTTATTACGATCCATAATTAAAAGCATCGCATCTACTACATCATCAACATGTACAAAGTCACGAATATGATTTGTGAGATAATTTACTCGACCTTCGATTAATCGACCAATTAACATTTCATCACGAGCGCCATCGCCGTAGACAGTTGTAAATCGTAATCCTACTTGATTGAGATATGCTGTTTCTTCATTTACCTTTTTACTCATTCCGTATGGAGACAGTTGCCAATCATGTATACAAGATGAAGAAGCATATATTAAAGGTATATTGTAAAAATCACAAAACTTTTGGATCTCGGTTGTTCTTTCTACATTGTTATCCCAATACTTCTGAGGCTCATTAATACTTTCTCTTACATCTGCATAAGCAGCAAGGTGAATAACATAATCAATATGCTCTGTTTGACCTTTAGATACACATGTAAAATCTTTAATTGGTTTATTAATCTTCTCATCCCACTCATCAATCTCATGACCTAATGACATCAGTCGATCTTTTACATGACTTCCAATAAACCCTCTTGAACCTGTAAGTGCTATTCTCATTTTAAAAACCTCTTAGCTGTTGCGAGTGCAGAAGATATCGCTTGATGCATATCAACATAGACATACATTCCGCATCGACCAATGAAAGTCATGCGATCAGTATCAACCATCTCTTTATATTTTTTATATGTTTCTCTGTTTACACCATCTACGTCTTTGACTGGATAATATCTTTCTTTATTATTATCTTTATAATCACATGGCTCTTCGTATGTTAGAACAGTATGTGTAGATAAATCACCATGATTAGGAATATTCTTCCATTCAGTTACTCGAGTATATGGTCCATCATGAGTAAAGTTAACAGTAGCAGTTGGTAGAACCTTAGTCATCGGTAAAGTTATATTATGAAACTTGATAGAGCGATACGGCAGTTCACCGTGCTTAAAGTTAAAGTATTGATCAATTGGCATAGAGTTAAATATATGATCATACTTCTTTTCCATCGAAGTAGTAAACTTTGTACCAGTAAAGACCTTAATATACTTATGCTTAAATATATTCTCAAAGATCTTTGTATAACCTTCTTTAGGCATCATTTGATATTCGTCATTTGGAAAGTATAGCTCGTTGTCATCATCACGTGTAGGAATGCGATTAATGATAGACGGATCGAGTTCATCTAAAGTCTTACCCCACATCTTGAGAGTATAAGGTCTAAAGAACGTATCAAGGATTTTATCTTCGCCCACGATTTCCTTTGTTTCCTTATTGACTGGTAGAGTAACATAGGTTCCATCATCTAATTGAGCTTTTACTTTATGCTGATAATCAACCCATTCAGTAAATTGAGATAGCCAATCAACTACTTCTTTATTATTCGTATGAAATAGATGTGGACCATATTTGTGAATGCGAATACCATTACACTCATAGTCATAAGCATTTCCGCCAATATGATGTCGCTGATCAATAATTGTAACTCTATGTCCAGCTTCTGCGAGCTCTCTTGCAATAACAGCGCCAGAAAATCCAGCGCCAACAATTAATATTGACTTCATAGTATAACACTCAGTTCCTTTTGTTGTAGTGTTTTATCTAATGGATGCTCTTGAAGTAGAGCTGCTTTTTGTCTATTAGCTAGACTTGATAATTCTGCTGTCGAAAGATCTACGATATCACTTGCTTTTAGCGATGCAAGATGTTCATTATTGTATAGTAACATCATCTCTTCATATTCACCAATAAGAATAGATCCGGCATCTGCTAGTTGTAATGGACGTGCTCTCCACCAACCAGATCCAGCATGATTATATCCTGGCATTAGACAACCCCATTGCTCGGCATATACTTTACACATATCACCTTCACCAAGACGACGTTGCTTCTCTTTACGTGAACCAAAGAACTCGATTTCCCATGATTCAGCATTCTGTTGCTTTAACCAACGCTTAGTCTTACCTTGTACCAATGATGCAAAGTTAAAGCATCTTTGTTTATCAGACGGTGCTGCTGAATCTTCTTCAGCAGAAGGCATCATGATTTGTTCCATATATTCCATTTCATCAATATGTATATCACCACGATTACCTGGCACTCGATTACGATGATACGGATTAGGATTATAGCCAACAAGGAGTTCTTCAGGATAATCAACAAGCTTGCTTAGATCACCACCCATGAATACTGATAATAACATTGGTGCTTTCTTATCACCAATATAGTTTACAGTATCGAGTAACGTTTGAGTGTGTGGTTCAAGTAATTCGAATGACATATCTGGATCACACATTTTGTTTTGATTAATTGTAAACTCTTTTAATAATGATTCTTTATCTTTACACGATAGAATGCCTTTAAAGATATCTTCTGTTTGCCAATCATCAAATGCTAATACAAGGTTTTCCTTTGGTGTAGCATGAATGGCCCACAGACCGTTATAGAATGCTAACTGAAGGGCTTGACGAGGAGATGCAAGGAAACATATAACTCGATGGTATTCAGATAGATCTTCTCCAATCTTTACTAACCGTTGTTCTACTTCATAACCCATATCCTCTAAGCATCGAATAAGAGAATAATGAGATGGTACTACTTTAAGTTGCTGTCTTAAATAAAAATCCTTTGTAGTCTGATTCTTATTCATTCCTGTAATTAAGATTTTCTTCATACTGTTTTCCAATGTATACCTGCTTCGTTAATCAATGCTATTGTTAATTCAAATGAGTCTAACCACTTTTCGTCTGCTCCTTCTAAAGAGTCTTTACTCATTACGATTTGTTTTACACCTACTTGTATAAGACCCTTTGCACATTCAGAGCAAACAGGTAATCCTGATACGTAGACTGTAGAACCATTTAATGATATTCCATTAAATGTCGCATTATATATAAGATTCATTTCAGCGTGTACTACATACTTATATTTAGTCTCTTTATTATTTAGCCTACTTTCATTATCATCGATACCACGAGGAAAGCCATTGTAGCCTTGAGCCAAGACTTGACCTTTAGATCCAATGGCAATTGCACCGATTTTCTTAGACGGATCTTTTGACCAAGTACCTACCTGCTTGGCCAGATCCATATAACGTTTATCCCATTTGTTTGACAAGATCAAAGTGCCTCTCATATACATGTAAGTTTTGTACCTGCCAATGCATTTGACCAGGTTCAACACCCACTTCATCAGCCAATGTATCAAGCACATATTCTTGCCATGCATAGTCATTACGATAACCGAAGATTACATCATTAGAACGCATTTGAACAACTGAATGTAACTCATCATCACGAATATAATATGTTACCGCGTTAGTACAAATAAAATCATTCTTACAGTTATCATTGTAATCAACCCATATTGAAGGACGCTGATAAACCATCGATGCACGACGAGAATCTTTATTTTTGCGCAACTCATTCACAACTTGATCAAACTGGTTATAATACTTATCGCTCCAAATAAGATGGCCGTAGTTAGAATTAATCTCACCATGACGATTAGCAGTTATTTGCCACGCCTTTGGTGGATCTTTATCAATGTAGATATCCTTGATGTTTGTTGATTGAGATTCATACCATGCAATTTCAGCATCAATGTAATCCTGATTAGGAACGCCAAAGATAGCTGGAGCATCTGCATAAAAAGATGCACCAATCAATTCAATAGTTTTACCACCATTACGATCTGTAGTAAATCTTTCATTATCTAGTTCATTACGAAAGTAGGTGCGGATTTGATTAATCTCGAGTGTCATTCTTTATTCTCCGGTTTAGAAAGTCACGGTCAGGTTCTTGGCCATCGATACCACCACGGACATATGCACAAATAAACGAACCATAGTTAATTAAATCTTTTGCTGAATCTTCAAGTGATTCAAAGTTTGGTTTATAGTTTGGATCATTTTCCATCGCTTCGAGAACCGAAAACATACGTAGAGTTTTTGCATGTACAATATCAAGTAACGATGCAACGCCGCGTGGATAGTAATCGGCTTGTCGAATATTTGAGTTAGGGTTTTGATAGTCATTTGATTTCTTGAGCTGGAGATCAGCACATTCTTTCAAGACTTTAAGCGATTCTTTCATTGGTTTATATTCCTCTATATAATGGATATATTATAACATAATTTGAGATAAATGTACACACTTATTTTATACGTTATGTGTAACAGTTTCACTTAAGTACATCGCATGTTCATGATTAAATGCCGATGATTTAAGCCAATTTGAATAATCGAATGCATCTTCTATGTCAGCAATAGCAAACAGCTTACATATAATATTTGATCCATCGATAGTGGCGGTTCCACCGACAAGAAAGTCTAATAAATCTTTGTTCTTTTCCTTTGTTCTAAACTTGCCCCAATCGTATCCATCAGATCTCTTAGTTCCGGCCGGTTTAATAATGGCTGAGAAATAACCTCGTTCATCTACTAAAGTACAATCAATAAACATTTCTTCACCTAAGAAGTCAGCCTTATTATCCCATACGTATGAATCACTATCACGCACATTAAACTCTTTAGGATTCTTATATGACTTAGGTACAGATTTAAGGAAAGCATATTCTAAGGCACATCCACGAAGAGCATTATCGATCTGTAGTTTATAACTTCTTCCATTATGATTATGCTTCTTCATGTTGTTTACTATTTTCATAGCTTGTTCTGTTACTTCGCTCGCCTTTACAATAATGGTGGGATTATTACGAAATAATATTTTTAAATAGTCGATAAATTCTGCTTTAATAGTCATACCTAATCCTTAGTTTTATTAACGGTGCCTAGATGTACACCAATAGTTTTATCTAGCTTCTTCATAGGAATATTATCCTGTGAAAGTTCTAATGCCTTTTGTTTCATATTGACATTAAAGTTATTACGAAACCAAATGTCAATTCGATCTGCAATATTGATTGCTTTACGTAAGAGTTTCCCTTTGACTCGATTAAATGCTCTCATTAGAATAATTCCTTTTCAGTCATCACTAGAAATTCCATCTGATTATCTTGTGCATATTTTGTAGCAGCACTCCACTTTGCTTTGTTGACCTTCATCGTTCGTTGATAGTGTGGCTTGATCTCAACGATCTTTTGAACTCGCATGCCGTCTTTATCCGTCATGTCTACCCAGAAGTCAGGATAGTATGTTCGGTGCTTACCTTCAAATATATATGGAATCTTAATCTCTTCGCTTGACCAGTTCTTGATTTCTGGTTTCTTATCACAATAGACCATAAATAGTCTTTCCCAACTACTACGATAGATTATCTGTTTAGCATTGCCGGTGTACTTGTCGACGTTCTTCGCAATATACTTACCTTTAAAGTGTGATCTACGCATTATCGCTCCAATCAATACTAATACGCATATCGCCTTTACCATTCCAATTGTATGTACAACCCATTTCTTCAATAATAGGTAGAATAGCTTTTAGATTCTTTACACCTTCTTTATCTCCAGCAAAGCAAAAGCACGATTCAAATTGTTCGTTAGGCGTATAGTGCGGAAAGATACAATATTCTCTATTTGCCATATCAAGTTCTTCGAGAACAGATTCATCTACAATCCAGCCTGTGCCATGGCAATGCGGGCAATCATCATCATCGCCATAACATACTTCGCACTCTTCAGCGTTTTCGTCTAAGTCAAAAACATCGATCTCACAGTCTTGCTCATGGTTGAACAAAACTTTACTGAGATCGACACTTTCTCCCTTAAAAGGACCTTCTTCATGTTCAAAAGGTACTTCTCCCCATGCGCAAGAAGAGCAGCACATGAGGCCCCAGCCACAATACCACCCTTCTTGCCGAAGGCGATCAAATAACTTTTCTAGTTTATTCGTTTTCATCTTCTAGCTTATTACCATAGTAATCATGAGTTCCTTTCTCATAGTTTTTACGTCTCCATCGTATTTCTTCATCGGCTGCCAATGCGACGATTAATGCTGCATAGCTTAATCCAATAGCACCGATACCCGCCAATACTGTAGGCCAACCGTATAGATTAGCAATTACTATAGCTAAGTACATAAATGAACCGCCAACACACATTCCATCAATAAAAGTTTTAGTTGTCTTTTTCATAATTAAACTCCAAGTAAAGTTGATACATAACGATATGCCATAATGGCGATGATTCCCAAAAATACACCTTGGAAAAATGGTATTGCTCTTTCAAAAAATTGCTTCATTAGATATTGCTCCTAAAAATATATTCAATTGCACGATCTGCTTCTTTTACAAGATCGCGTTTACCATACCAGCCACCCGTATCATTGTCAAGATCACGACATATATATGC
>Ga0208560_1000040_pt1 | contig 16345 bp, 21 predicted proteins | sample Virmet3827_250_FD_185742 | JGI IMG/M metagenome (GOLD analysis project Ga0208560, IMG submission 185742) | Marine viral communities from the Southern Atlantic ocean transect to study dissolved organic matter and carbon cycling - metaG 3827_250... | ecosystem: Environmental > Aquatic > Marine >...
GGATAGCCCCGTTTTGTAGCATTCCCCGCCACCGTCACCATGATTTGATACATCTTATAGTACCAACCAGTATCGGTTATCTTCTTATACTCCTCGACTTGCCTTTGGTTTACAAATGGGCAGTCGCGATAACCTGACCAAGTAAAGTCAGTATTATTCAATTGTTGTTTACGATGTTCGATTAAACCATTACGAATAGCTTCAGGTAATCGATCAAAGAATGAATCGCTTGTAGATATATAGCGATGCTTTTCCATTAACTCATCAGGGTCCATAATTTTACCGTCATGAGAGAAGATAAAGTTATGAGCACCTTCATAAGTTGCTGGTATGTAATACATCCTTGATAAATCTTTTGTTTGAACATCAGCAATGTCGCCGATTTCTTTATTGAGTGCATACCAGAAATGTTTGATTTGTTCGTTATCAACCCACTTAGTCAGAGGGAATACTAAACGAAACTTTGGATTTTCCTTTGTAGAACTTGCAGTTGAATAACATACATATCGGTATTCTTCGTATTGCTTTTGAATATCTTCTACATTACCGACATAGTCATCAACATCTACAATGCCGAAACCTCCCCATGCAACTACGTTGGCATTTGCTCTTTTGGAGTTTTCAACGTAGGTTGCAGGAGAGATAAGCGGAGCGTCTTTCTTTTGTTTGAAAGACTTTTCTTTTGCTAGCTTATACAGTATCTGCTCGAACTGATCGAAGTCTTTATAATCAACTCGTTTAGAAGTATTGTTATCGTATATGCTATCAAATATCGTTAAAGAGACCATGATTGCCACTATGTGATGGATTTTCCCAACCTTCAGGCTTTACTAGATCTGGCAAACCAAGTGGATTTGGTCTGCTTTCCTTTACACCGATTACTTTTGCCATGTTAGCTTTATGTACAGCATCCCATGCTTTATAAGGATCAACGCCGAAAGCATCGAGAGAACCGATTGCAATAACACATACATCGATTAAGCCATCAACGATTTCTTCTGCATCACGCCCATTAACAGCAATTGATGTTTCATTAGCTTCTTCATAGAGAAACTTTAGACGAAAGTCAAGAAACTCTTTGAGTTTATCAGGGTTATTCTTAACCCATTCATGCACACCATACTTGGAATGCATTTCATTAATATCTTTTACCCAGTCTTTGCTCATTGAGTAACAACTCCTTGCGGTGCTGCCGCTGACATATCGATAGCTGAGGTAGTTTGTACATAATGATCAGCAAGTGCTGCTGTAGGATCACAATCAAATACTACCTTTTCACTTGCGATTTCAAATGTATCACTTGCTGCATAAGGCATAAATGGTTCGAACCCTAGATTAACATCATCTTGTACGATAGTAACAGGCATTTTAAGAGTATAAACACCAGCATGATCAACATCGACTCTTGCTAGTACCTCTTCCCCTGTGATTAGTTTTAGTAGTTTTACGTTCATAAGTTTCTCCGCGTTTTATAATGTATATTATAACATAGTTTTAAGTAAATGTAAACCCTTTTATCCAAAAAAATCTTCAAGAGAAGCAGTTTCTTCTGAAGACCAACCGATAGCATCAAGGATAGGTTCGATTGGATCAAGGAATGTTTTCTGAAATTGTAAGTCATAGTCAATGTATTTATCAATTACAAATTCGGCAGGTAGATAGTCTGGAAATGCAATCACATTTTCTTTGATTACGTTTGGCTTTCGTAAGTAAACGAATTTGACTTTATCACCATTCTTGATTGGCGAATACTTCTTAGTAAGAGACAGATCCTCCACGCGCTTGTTGTAGAGCAGACTACCACGAACATGAATTGGTGTACCTTTCTTGTAGATAGTATTATTGTCTTTGTATTCCTTCACCTTCGATACACCACGAGGGAAAGCAATCTCATGAGCAGGTAGTGTTGTAAAGTATTGCTTGAATTGTAAGATTGCTTTTTGTGTTTCGCTTTCACTACCTTCGATGATTACCTTGAAGAGCTCTTTGAGTGCTGTACGACATGGCATGGGGGTGGAAGATTTGATAGCTTCAATACCCATGATCTTGAGTTTAGGTTCAGCATAACGTACACCTTCGTTGTCATGTACATTTAGAATGTAGCGTTTCTTTGCAGTCCAAATGCCAGTATCAGCAATAGCTTCGCGTTTCATTACCATCTTGTTTTGTATGCCACCCATTATATTAAATAGATTATCATACGCTTCGGCAAGAGCTGGTTCAAGCTTTTCCTGTGCAACAGTATCAAGAAAGTCAACGGGATTAGCTGGGTTGACTGCTTCAACAAGTGGATCAAGGTTTACGTAAAGTGAATCGGTATCGATAGCGATTACATAGTCTTTATTCGATTTGAGTACTTTGTTGAGGTAATCATTGATAGCACGTTCAGCCCACTTGATCGATAGCTGACCTGATAGTGTAATTGCTTCAGCAATACGCTGATCAAAGAAACGGAAGTACTTATTACCGAGAGCGCCATAAAGAGAGTTTAGAAGAATCTTGATAGCCATTTGTCTGTTTTCTGCAATGGCAATATCACGTTCGATACTGTATATCGTTTGTTTATCCGTCTTATCTGCTTTTTGTAAAGCCTGCTGAGCATCAAGCATTTGACGCTTGATACCTACACGTTCGTTGTACATACCATCGATGATTTCTGGCAAGATACCTTTTTTATCAGTACGGAACACCTGCCCATTACCACCAATCGATTTACCAGTACCTTCGAATGTAGTTTCTTTATTGATCAACGATTCGATGTTTACATTGTACTGATCACCGTCGACAATTGTTTCTGGTGACATATTGTATTGCATAATAAGAGAAGGATACAGGGAATTTAAATCGAAGCTTACAACCCATTTGTGAAGACCTACGTCTGGATCTTTTACATAACCACCAGGATACGGTGATTTCATTTTAACTTCACTGAATGGTACAGCAACCTTTTGATCAAACAATTCACGATAGATAATAGAATCCCATATTGCAGTTGTACCGAAAGTATCGTTGTAATTAACGCCACCTTTGTAAGCCATCGTCAAGCATAGAGTAATCAAACCGAGTTTGTCCTCTAGACGATCTACCAACTCTACGTCTTTGATGTTGTAGTCGATAAACTTTTGATAATCTTCGAGATACAATGTGTGAAGCGAACCATGTTCTTCGTACGATAGTTTCTTTTCACCAAGAACAACATGAGCAATATGATCCAGTTTGTATGATTCCTGTGCGCCATAAGAGTAACCAAACTTCTTGAATAGATCAAGGTAATCAATAATGGAGATACCTTTGATGTCATAAGCTTGTTGAGTACGACCCATCTGAGTAACTGGTCGTTCATCGATGAGACCCCATGGTGAATATCGTTTAACGAATTCATTATCAAGAACTTTGACTGTACGATTAATAAGATATGGCATATCGAAGAAGCGTACATTCCAGCCAGTTACGATATCTGGTGAATTTGATCCACGCCAAAAGTCTGTAAAGTCCATGAGCAATTCAGCTTCGGTAGGAAACTCTTTATAGACGACATCATGGGTTTTCATAAGAGTGTTTTCTACATCATAAGGACGTAAGCCCCAGACATAGTAAGTGTTGTCAATATTGTTTTTAGTTGTGATTGATACGATTGCTTTATCAGCTAGTTCTGGTTCTGGGAAGCCATCATCAGATTCAACCTCAATATCGATTGTAGTTACATTAATCTTGTTACGATCGAAATCGATTTGACCAGGGAAAGCATCGTTGATATATGCAGAGATATATCGATCGTTACCGAAGATATTTCGACCAACGACGTCTTTATTCATTTGAATCCATTCTTTAGCATCTCGCATCGAGTCATGTAGCACGGGAGCTACGGGTTGTCCACATAGAGATCGCCATTGAGTTGAAGTGTTGGTTGAAACAAATAGTGTGGGTTGATATTTGATCTTATCAGCATATCGACGAATACCGTCATAGCCACGAACTAGAAGTTGATTGCCGAAGCGTGTTACATTAGTATAGAATTTCATAGTCACCTTTACGTAATAGATGTATATTATAACACAGTTTAGAACAAATGTACACTGTTTATTGGTGATAGGCAGCCGAAGCTGCCCATCGGGTGTTACATCAATTAAATCTTAACTTATACCAGCACTAACTAGCCATATTACAAAAAATGGCAAAGCTAGAACACTAGCAAACTCCGCGATTTGTGCACATACTTTACACTTCTCACGAGCAGATTTAATCGAATCTTGGCTTAAATATTTCATGATATTCTCCAGTAGATTGATAGTCTACTGAGTTTCGCCTGATTAGTCCTGGATAAAAGACTGTTCACTTGATGTCCCAGTAGATCCGATTGTGATCTTTCTAGGACGCTTTTCTTGTGGAAGTTCTACTCTGGCTTTCACCACAAGTATACCATTCCTCAGATCTGCACCGTCGATTACTACAAACTCAGAAATTCTAAATGATTTCTCGAATTTGCGTGACGAAATGCCTTTGTGTACATATTCCTTATTCCCTTGATTTTTAGCTTCTCCAGCAATCTTTAGTATACCTTCTTTAACTTCGACGTTTAGATCGTCTTCAGTAAAGCCGGCAACTGCTAGCTCGATCAAGAAATTTTCTTCATCAATCTTCACTACATTGTGGGGCGGATAATTATCCCCGCTACGAGCAGACGAATGAATCCTTTCCAGATCATCGAATAAACCTTCGAAACCTAGAAAAAGTGAACGTGGTACGTGTAGTCTTGCATTAGTCATTTTTGACCTCCTTTGTTATAAGCAAGGTTAGTAATAGGACCCCAGACAATCCGGCGGTCCGTTTTTATTTATACAAAGAGTAACTTTAGTTTGAACTACCGATGTTATACTTTGTACAAAGTTCCCATAAAGATTTGTCTTTATGTGGAATAACTTTAATTTGACGTAGTGGCGCTTTAGATACTGCTTGTTCAGTATTAACAATCTCGACGAGGCCCCAGTCGCTTAACAATGTAGTAATCGTATTACGACGTTCAATGTCATTTTCAATTAAGTTAGATGGCTTGCCGTCCAATAAAAACAACTCTTTAAAATGCACAATAAAGTATCTACCTTGCTTATGCAAGATATGACAGCTTTGATATAGCTTGTTGTCCTTACGTGATGCCACGCCGATTCGAGTTAATGTTTCTTTAATTTTAAGAAAATCATCAGGCTCGTTGAGAGTAACTTCCAGCATATCTGCTGGCGTCCATGTTTGAATTTGATTATTGTTTTCCACCTTTGCATATCCTTTTTTTCAATTCAGTTAGTTGTTCATTAGTAAATAATGATAATACGGATTTAGCCTTTTCATTGCTATAGCCATAATATTCTTTTACCACGTCGAGATCAGATAACTCAGTTGGCTTAAGCCATTTAGAGAATCGTTTTTTCTTCTTAACTATATTTATAAAAAAATCAAATTGAAGGCGATTGTCAAGATGATGATTAATATTCATCTCATTGGCAAACAATACCGTATCTGGAAAATACGATAAGCTTCGATTGACCATGAAAGGTGTGTATTTTGATTCTGCAATATCATCAACCATGATATCTTTCTTGGTTGTATTGATTGCATTTATGTATTCGAATGGGTTCATTTGAATTGAACTCCTGCCATGATCTCAGTAAGGCAAGCCACTACATTGAGTTCATGATCTGCTACGAATGCATTCTTGTACTGATAGTCAGCAAGTATAAGAACAACTTGAGGTATCGATTGTGGTTCGACATAGTCACCCATGTTGTCATATATTTGTCTGAACAATGCAGCTGGTTCTACATCAATGTTGTTTACTACCCATTGACGCATACCTTTGAAGTTCTTTTCCTTAAGAGACTTCATAAGAGTTTCAACATTTACTTCAGATAGAGATACCAAGATACCAGAATCGATTACACCAGATGCTGAGTAACGTTGTAATTCATTAAGAACACGACGCCAATCAGGACAGTATTTCATTATGAGTTCAGCAATAACTGTTTTATCATATCCAATACCTTCTGCTTTAAGAATCATTTCGCATCTTTCCATAAAGGAAGCCATCAATGCTGGGTGATCTTTCTTTGCGATATTGAATTCGATTGGTGTACAACGAGAATGTAATGGTTCAATAATACGATTCTTGAAGTTACATGTGAGAATAAACCGGCAATTCGATGAGAACTCTTCGATGAATCCGCGAAGTGCAGGTTGCGTTGATTGTGCATTGAGGTAATCAGCCTCATCCAAGATGACCACTTTGTAGCCACCTTGAAGAGAAACTGTCGATGCAAACTTCTTGATCTTACCACGAAGAGTATCGATATTACCTTCTTCAGAACCATTGATCAAGATATAATCAAGATCGAGTTCTTTACACAGTGCTTTAGCGACGGTAGTCTTACCAAGACCAGCTGTGCCGGTAAGAAGCATATTGTGTAAGTCACCCCCTTTAACAATGTCTTCAAAAGTTTTTTTGATTGTACGAGGTAAGACTATGTCGCTAATTTGTTGTGGGCGATACTTCTCTACCCATAGAAATTCATTCATTAAAGTACCTCCCAACCTAGAACTGTTGAAACGCGAAACGATCGCCAAGCATCTTTATCAAGTGACCATACGGCCAAATGTTCAGAATCAGGGCTGATCGATTCAACAATGGATTTAATACCATTGGCTTCTAAAACAGTAGGGTTGAGAGTACAAGGCATGACTCGTATTTCATCAGAGTCAATTTTTTGAAATGTTACCGTAACGGTACCTTTTTTAAGTGCTTCAATTAAGCGCGCGTTTTCATTGCGATCCATAATATAGTGTCCTTCATAATAAGTGTATATTTATTTATACAGTTTTGTGTTGTCTTTTATAAAAAGTTGATATGGTAAATCTATATTTATCTGCTACTCGACTCGGAGGATTAAAGGTGTGAATTAAATGGCCATCAAACCTTATCAACCTATTTGGAATATATGGAGAAGTATAAATTATATCTTTTCCATTATCGTCGTAAAATATAGTTTCTCCACCCCAACCGTCTTCCCATTTAAGATTAGCATAATACAATAATACGTTTTCATTTAAATGTGCATGTTTATAATGCGAACTAGCCATAGTATCACAATTAATTATAGCTTGTTCAAGATCGTCTTGATCCCAATCGTCAACCAACTTTTCAAATGTATTATTCATCATTGACAGCGCAGACACTGTCATATTATTGGTTTTATTCGTGTTATATTTAGGCCAGTATTTGTTTGGAATCAATCTATGTAGATTTTTTTCTTTAACTTCTACACGATCAGCCCAACCTATACTATATGCGCTTGTGGTACACATCTCATTAATATAATAATGAGATTTCCAACAAAACACATCATCATATACTGTAATACGCGGATTGGGTTTAAAAACTTTAGGCATCAATTAATCTTCATAATAAATGAAGGGGGTTGTTACGCCCCCCGTAGTTTAAGCTGCTGATGCTTCTTCTTCTTCTGCTACTTCTGAATCAGAATCTTCTTCACCTTCTTCTTCAGCTGGCGCTGGTTGCGAAGCTTCTACGAATGCAGCTAGACGGTTACGTACACCACCTACTGATTCTAATTCGCCACCTTCAAATGTGCCACGTTTACTAGCAGCATCAATAATTTGAACTGCGGCGGAAAGATCAGCAAGCGACAATTGAACCGGTGCGGCTTCTTCAGTTGCTTCTGTGTTGTTTACTTCTTCTGTCATGATTTTCTCCTATTGAGAGTTGTAGTTACTATTTTTTTCCAGTGCAATATAATATCTTACTGGTTTGGTTGTGTTTTTCCATTCGGAAATAAGTTTAGATGAGATATTAACTTCGTAATCTCCATCCAACAGCTTCAAATTATTGATGTTGATTACAAATTCAAACTGACCGTCATTGTAACCTGCATCATTCGCAAGCTGTATATTATATATATTCGCTGAACTGTCCTTTGAGTCGAATACTTTAATATTTACACCGTTTTCTACTGCTGAAATAGCCATTTCGCTATGTCCTAAAGCCGATGCTGCTTTTCGGATTTGTGATAGTGTTTCACTAGTAAGTGATACCGTCACTTCACATTCTGGCATTGTGATATCTTTCTGAGGTGTGGTAAGAATACTGGAATCGGAAAAGAAATACTTAACCTTTGAGTTACCACCAACAACATCAACATAGTTATCGCCAAAGTTGAGCTCCGGATCATTTACCAGATTCACGACTGATAAAAATTCATTAAGATCATAGATACCCATTTCTGCTGGAAAGTCTTCGACGATATCAGCTACAGCAAGAATGTTCTTTGCTTCGGATATTGTCTTGACCTCCTGCCCTGGCTTTAGCACAACATTAGGATTAATGTTGGAAAAGTTTCTGAGCACAGATAAAGTATCGTTTGAAATACTTACTGTCATACTGTTTCTCCTGTTTTAGATATTATATTATAACACAGTTTAGTGAAAATGTACACTGCTATTTAACCTATCGTGTTCATTAAGTGCAAGTAAAGCATAATGCAATACCTTCATCAAATCTTTCCGATGATCTTCCGGATTACCTTTCTTGCCGTAACGAGCATTGTACTTATCAACGTTACCTAAGAAAAATCCGAGACCATGCCCGCGATCTACAATCACCTCGGAGGATTGAAATCCTCCTTGGCAATAATGGCCCTCATAAGTGGAGTCTATGTATTGCTTAAACTCCTCGATGAGAGCACCTTCATTAAACTTGTACTTCATTAATCCTCCTGTGTATTAAGTTCGACGCCAGAATCTACTTTAGTGTAGAGATCTAGGAATGCTTCCTTTGTATCATCATCAAAACGTGAGATACAAAGATCAATAGCCTTTGACTTATCTTGAAAGATAGTAAAGGTTTGCATGATGTGACACAAACGACGAGTTGAGATTACCTCATCAATGCCATCATCATAGAATGTTTTACGAATGATATCAGCCCAGTTGACCAGATTCTCGATGAAGTTCGCATCACCATGACTCATATGAGACTTAGTATTGAACTTTTCGAAATGACGAGTCAGGATTTTCTCTTCAATAGACTTCGAAGGAAACTTCTGATCAATAGAGATATTGAAACGCTCAAGGAAAGCATCATCAATAATCGAAGCTGCAGTAAAGCGACCATCTTCAGATCCTTTACCTTTTGTGTTTGCAGTAGCAATCACGTTGAAGCCAGGAGCAGGTTTGACAATATCACCTGTCTTCTTCACTAGAACTGGCTTACCTTCAAGAATACCTTGAAGACACATAATCTTGTTTGTAGCACGATCGATTTCATCAAGAAGAAGAATCGAACCAGATTCCATTGCTTTCAAAACTGGACCTTTGGCGAAAACAGTTTCACCATTGACAAGACGGAAACCACCGATCAAATCATCTTCATCTGTTTCAGGGTTGATCTGAACACGAATAACTTCTCGTTTCAGTTTAGCACAAGCCTGTTCAACCATGAACGTTTTACCGTTACCTGAAAGACCAGAGATGTAAACTGGAAAGAACATTTCAGACTTAAGAATTTGAGTAACGTCTTTGAAAGAACCCCATGGAACAAATGTAGGATCTACATCAACAAAAGTTTTCTCAGAGTTTGTAACCGAAGCTACCATGCCTAGTACAGCATTTGATTGCGGTACCTCAGCAACTGGTTCTGGTTTTGGAAGTACTGCCGAAAGATCGTATGAACCGATTTTCACACGTGATTCAGGAGTAAGTAATGGAACAAAATCTTTTCCGGTATAACCCATGTCACGAGCAGTTGACTCGATAACATTCTTACGGAAAACAGTAGTATCTGGATAATTATTAGCCAGAGTTTTCAGGATGTTCAAAGTTGAAATCTTCATAATATAGGTCCTGTTTCATTAATTTATATGGCTATTATACCACAGCCAGATGTATATGTACACACTTTTTTTAGATTATTTTGTTATATGCTTATAACTTTTAGTTAGGCTACTGCCGCTCCTATCTTTTGCATAAGCACTTTGTTTGTTTTCTTAGATTTAGAAAACTTCTTAAAGTCGTTACCAATCGACTTATTGGTTGTTGGATTAAACTCTTCGTTAGTTGTGTCTAGGTCTTTTCTACCGCCTTTAAGCATGAAGTAAGAATTGTAGCCAAACACGTCTTTAAACTCAACACATTTATTCTTTCTGTATTCCTTTCCAGCTGCTTTTTTAACTGCAGTTTGATCAACCCAATCTTTATCACCATTGTTCATAGCAGCACCAACACAACGATAGTTAAACTCGGCTGATCGATCAGCAATGAAGAAACCCATTGTGTTTGCATTGTAGGTTTCACGTATATTGTTCATAAGTGATTCAGTTAATTTGCGACCGGAGTTGGTTTTGATAGCCTTGTTACCAACTTTTACAATTACTGCACCACCATTGCTGTATGTTGTTGCGATTGGCATATCGTTAGGATTGTCTTGTGATCTCCAAGTGTGAACACGGTTAGCATCACCATCAGTAATCGTTACGAAGTTAAACTTTTGAATAGCATTTTTCTTAATGAACTTTTTAACTAAATCATTCGAAACCATCAAAGCCTGATTAAGTGGAGTAGAACCAAACTCTTCATATTTTGAAGTGTATAGCTTGTAATTGAAAATGTACTCTCTGTGGTGATCATTACCATAGTCAATCAAACCTTTAGTGAAAACACGAAGAGCTAGATTGTACATTGCTTCTTCATAGTCTTTCTTTTTAAGATCAGAACTAATAAGCTCAACCATTGCCAACTCATCGGCATCCATTGCACTATTCTGAATACTAATGTAGTCTGATGTGGTAGTAAATGCATAAACCTTGAAAGGGATATTGACTGCTTTACAGAATGCCACCATGTGCATTGTCTGCTGGATAACGTTACCAATGACATCGTACATAGAACCAGAGTAATCAACTAGAAGCATTAGACCGTGATTCTTAGCATCAGCCATGTTAGTTACTCGAGCAAAGATGTCTTCGTTGTATTTGTATGAATGTAGCTTGTCAACATTGATAGAACCAGTCTTTGCTTCTGAAGCACGTTGCCATTGAAAAGCAGCCTTCTTCATTTCGAACTCTTTTACTGCAGGCTGTACTGCTTTCTTTACTTCCTTGATGTATTTGTTACAATGCATACGAACTTCGTATCTGGCTTCTAGTTCTTTCCAATTGTTACTTGGCTGACCAATTGTTTCAGCTCTTGATTCCGCAAGCTTAGCATAAGGAATAACCATTTCGTCTCTTTGCTTCTGATTGTAATCATTGATAAACAAAGTTTGAGTACCGTTTTCGTTTACGTCTAGAAGCTTCTCTTCGTTTGATCTGAAGATTTGATCTGTTTCTGAGAACTCTTCATCATTATGCTCTGGTTCAAGCGAGACGATTTTAGTCTTGCTTTCCTCATTTTCTTCTTCAACAAGTTCCTCATCATTATTAGATGCCTCTTCACTGTATTCACCTTCTTCATCATCGCTTTCTTCGCCCTGATCAGGTTGTGAATCATCGTTGTTATTGTCTTCGTCAGATGATTCCATTGGCTGATCATCTTCGTTTGGTGAGTATTGGTCTTCACCTTCTTTTTCGTTTTGTTCCTGAGTGTATGCAAGGATTTTCTTTACAACCACACAAACATCAGAGAACGTTTGAGTATTCATTGTTTCGTAATATAGCTGCATTTCTTCATCATTGAAGTCAATATCAATTAGATCAGCAAGCTTAGCTTTTAGATTAATCTTATCAATTAGCTTAAGAGTGTTTACACGATCAGCAATATCGTCACCAAATAAACCAGAATCAAACAACTTCTTGTAACCAGTTTTAAAGGTACGAATAAGACCAGGATATGTTTCACGAATCTTTCTTTCAATACGAGCATCTTCGACTACGTTGATGTAGTCACGAGGACAACCCTTGATCTCTTCATTAGAGCTGTGAATGCCTTCGTAGGGAGTGTATAAAGCATGACCAACTTCATGACCAACCAATAGATCATAAACGTCTTTACCGTGATCCTTCCAAATAGGAAGACCAAGTACACGATTCTTTACGTCGAACCAAGCGGTCTTGTAATTACCGTGTTCTACGGAAAGGTTTTCTTTTGCTAGTAGCTTTGCTAGAAGAGGATTAACTTGATGCATGTATATGCTCCTTGATAATATGGTTATATTATACCACAGTATCGAGGCTGAGTAAACAGTTTTTTTGTAAAAAGTGTGACCCGTTTCGAAATAATAGTCACACTACTTTATTTTAGAAAAGTTTCTTTCCTTAATAAACTCGATCTTAGATCTGAATTTGTTTTCGAGAACGTCTCCTTTGTGCGAAATGATAAAGACATTTGAGCCATCTTCGAGAGTATCTAGAATCTTCGTAAGAGAATCTACACCATCTACATCGAGACTGCTATCGAATGTTTCATCAAGAATCAATAGATTAGTAGCTGCAGAGTTTTTCATCTTAGCAACTTGACGCCATGTAAATAGTAGAGACAAATCGATACGTTGCTTTTCGCCTTCAGAGAATGATGAATAGTTAAATGTATCGCGATGTCTAGACTTGATTGTCTCATTAAAGCTTTCATCTAAATGGAATGCCACAAAGAAATCCAGTACCTGTAGATACTGATTAATAAGCTTATTCATTACAGGTAGATACTGTTTGATTACTTTGGTTTTGATACCAGTATCTTTTAGCATTTCACCAATTACTTCATTGTATGTTCTTTCCTCAAGGAATGCTAGCTTACGTTCGTTAACTGAATCTTTTGAACCATGTAATGTTTCTAGTTCGTCCTTTGCATTCTTTAGATCACCACTCTGCCCAGATAGCGAATTGATTTCCTTTTGAGTCTTATCGATTTCTTTCTGGAATACATTAATCTTTTCGTTATTAGATAGGATTGTTTGCTGTTTTGCCTTTAGTTCATCAAGGGTTTTACGTACTTCATTGTATGATTGATTTAAATCTTTTAGTTTACTATGAAGTTTAGTCTTACCATCTTGAATAGCCTTTGCTTTCTCTTTTACTTCTTCAAGCTTTTGTGTTTTCTTTTCTTGTGTTATTTCTTGATCACATGTAGGACACTGATCGTTATCTTCGTAGAACTTAGATTCCTTTACAAGGTCTTTAATATTCGAATCAAACTGTAAGTCAAACGATTCTAGCTTAGTTGTTTCACCAAGGATCTTATCATGTCTTGATTCTGTTTCCTGTGTAAGTACACTAAGACCTTCACCTAATGCTTTAGACTCTTCGAAGATTTCATTAATACGCTTCTTATGCTCACGTATTGTTTTACGTTTACCACCAATCTGATCTTCATTTAAAGATTCAAGATTCTTGATATACTTTATTTGTGTTTGTATCTTTGAAGTTACTAACTCTACTTGATGTGATAGATCATTAATCTCTTCTCGTATCTTACCATTACGCTCTTTGAGTAGGCCATTCATCTTACTAAAGATATTAATATCAAGTAAGTCTTCAATCACCTCTCTACGCGAATGAGATGGTAGTTGCATAAATGGAATAAAGGAACTCGAACCAAGTACAACCACCTGGTGGAATGATTTATGATTCAGCTTTAGAATGTTTTGCTCTAAGAACTTCTGATAATCACGAGCACTTGATGATTGATTAATTAGATTACCATTTTGATAAATTTCAAACTTACCAGGCTTAATACCTCGAAAGATACGAAACTCAGATGAACCAATCTTAAACTCTACTTCAACCACACAATGCTTCTTATTAATAGAATTAATCATCTGATCTTTCTTAATATCACGATGTGGTTTGCCAAAGAGGCCAAAGGATAGTGCATCAAGTAAAGTAGATTTACCTGCACCATTTTGGCCTACGATAAGTGTTGTTGGACTTCTATCAAATTGTATTTCAGTAAATTCATTGCCAGTAGAAAGAAAGTTTTTCCATCTACATGCCTTAAAATGTATCAATGTTTATCCTCTTCTTTCTTCTCGTTCCTGATAATCACGAACCTGCTGACAAAGTTTTGCATTAGTTTCTTTCAGATTAGCGATACGTTCTTCCATTTCTACAATTTTACCATACGCTGTGTATAATTGTTTATTCATATCGGCTACTACCTTTTCATAGTCTTTTATCATCATACTATACTACCTCAAGATTTTGTGCTTCGGTATATAACTCCCTTAGCTTTAATTTAATATGATCTTTATCTAGATCAGTCTCAACTGCATCGACGTATGTATCAAGTAGATCCTTAGTATCTTCGAGATTAACCTTCTCATCATCTACGCTTTCACCGAGAAACTCTTCGAAGTTTTCTGCTATCTTCAATTCATACGTTTCTACATTCTGTAGTCTATCAATAAACTTATCAAACTGGTACAAGTCAGTCTTATTGACAACTAGTACTTTAATAAACTTGTGTTTATATTGCTCTACATCTATATTATTATAATCTATTTTCTCGTCATTGTACACAATTTTTTCAAACATTGTAATAGGATTGCGTACGGGGGTGAGTTCTCTTGTTTCAGTATCAAGTATATGGAAGAACTTTGGATCATTAACATCACTCCAAGTAAACTCCATTTGAGAACCAAGATAGTGAACATTACCTTTGCTTGACTTAGTATGGAAGTGGCCTGACATCACCATTTCAAATCGTTTAAATAGATCTGCTGTCATACCATGTGGATTAGGCATACCTTTGTACATATCAAATCCAAGTAACTCAAGATGAGCACCTAGCATTGGAGCTTTACAATTAGCAATAAAGTCGGTATATTCTTTATAGTTTGCATTATTAATCCATGGAACAACCGCTACTCCTAGACCATCATAGTCTAGAACAGTTGGCTTCATAATGATATTAACATTGGAAGTAAAATATCCGAGCAGCTCTTTGAGGCTACACAACTCATTAGTATTTTTATAAAACACATCGTGATTCCCAGGAATAATATCCATAGTAATATCATTATCCCGAAGAGGTTCCAAGAAAACTTTACGATTCTGATTAAGTGCTTTAAAATTGACAAATTTACGATGCTCATAATAATCACCTAGATGTAGTATGTTTTTAATGTTATGTTCTTTTAAATAAGGAAAGAATATTTTTGAATAGAAACGTTCTTGGTACTTTAAAAAGATGTCAGAGGAGTTACGTACACCACAGTGGGTGTCATTTAATATAGCTACTTTCATTTATTATACTCGTCTAATTCATGTGACGATAAAAAGGTTTCCCATAATCTATCAAACCGCATTTCATATAGTTCTTTCATGCCAATTAAAAGATTTGCGATTTTGTCAGATAACTCTGGAGGCATACCAGCAAACTTTGGACTATCTAGTACTCTTTCCATTACCATATCCAAATCATCAACAACACACCAACAATTCATAATCTCTTGTTCTAAATCAAACCTATCTTTCTTCATCACATTCTTCCTCTCTAATATATTGTAGCGTACCTTTTGGATAATAACCAACTGCTCTAATAAACCGATCGATTTCTTCTAATAACTCGTCGATATGAGCTTCGTCAACAATTTCAAACTTTATGTTTTTAACTGGACTACATAGAAAGTCCTCATCAGTATGCACATAACTTAGTTCAATCATAATTACACCATAAACAGTTCTAGTTTTTTAGCTTTAGCTGCAGCTTTTTCTTCCTTTGCAAATTGCTTAATTGCTTCGTCTTTAGTCTTAATAACATCAATACGGCTTTTTAATTGATCAACATAAGCTCTTGTATCTGATGCTGCTTGTGCATCCATTCCCATGTCCATGAAATCTTCTACACCCATACGTTCAATAAATCGATGCTTTATATCCTGTTGCTTTTTCTCCTTTGTAATACGTCGAATAAAGGCAAAGAAACAAATCTGAGTAAAGTATGAGAAAGCATTAGGATTACCAGTGCGTGTTGCTGTATCGATATCATAATTACGAATAGCCCTTAAACAATTCTCAACAGCATCCATTACCATTTCATCTCTATAAGTGTACCGAACGAAGTTCGGTCTGTGAGACAGGCCTTCAGATATTTTCATAAAGCATGTAGCAATATAGTCTGTTACCTTCGGTGTTATCTCACCTCTAGCCTCAGCTTCATTTACTGATTTTACATAATCAACAACAGCATAGGAAAACTCCCTGTTGTTTACGTAATGCGGTTTTTCTTTTGGTTTTAGTTTTTTGGTCATGTGTTGTTCTCCATAATATGTATATTATAACACAGTTTTTATAAAATGTACATAGTTAAATTATTTTTAAAAAAAGGTGTACATTTGTGAGAAAGTATGTTA
>Ga0208560_1000042_pt1 | contig 16195 bp, 17 predicted proteins | sample Virmet3827_250_FD_185742 | JGI IMG/M metagenome (GOLD analysis project Ga0208560, IMG submission 185742) | Marine viral communities from the Southern Atlantic ocean transect to study dissolved organic matter and carbon cycling - metaG 3827_250... | ecosystem: Environmental > Aquatic > Marine >...
ACTATAATTTTCTGGGAGTAGGTCTTCTACTTTTTCTTCGCCAGTGAAGATTAGTTTATTTGAAACGCCTTCTTGATATTGGGCAGTACCATATCCTTTTGCTTGCTCACCCTTAGTCGGATTCCAACCTACGAATGTAAATACTTTATCTTCATTTTGGACTACTTCATCGCTTTGCCAACCGTCTGCTTTTTCTGTATATGTAGCATTCGCTGTCCGCCACGCCTTAAGTGCTTCACCGTAGAGTTGTGGGGTTGAGTAATGTTTCATCTGAGGCTCAGCTTCCTTACCTTCAAACTCCATCTTGTTTGAATAGCCTTTACTAAACTCAGTGCCAAAGCCTAGTTCAGTAGCGTCTTGAGTAAAAGGTATATTAGAATCAGGTATAGGAACATTAGCCAAGAAGCTTGTCTCAGCTTCAGTTTCAGTTTCAGTTTCAGTTTCAGTTTCAGCAGGTTGTTCTTTTGGCTTAGCTTCGTCTGGCACCCAGCCAGATTGTACTTGTCGCCATTTTTGATGTGCCATCTCATAGAACATCTTACTAGAATAATCGCCTGTTTGAGGTTCAGGGTCGCCTTCACCAAAGTCTAGTTTTGAAGTTAAATCAGAAAACCCCTTAGTAGCATAAGGAGGCCCATCCATCGCTTTATAAAAGCCGTCTTCGTCTACATTTATTCCTAAAGCTGCTAAACCAGCTACCCAACCTTTCGCTTGTGTCTCTGAGTTTTTGTTTGCGTGATTTATGGGTGGTGCTGTCGGTGCTTTTCGCCTCCAATCTCTTTGAGCTTTTTGGAAGTCCTCTATAGTTAAATAGTCTCCTATTTGCGGAGCACTATCACCATAAACAAAGGTCTGCTTATTCGTGACTCCTGCTTGTGGCTTGTTAGTAGCTAAGCCTTCTTCTGGGCCTATTACTAGTTCTTCTTCAGGGATTCCTAATAACTCTGCCCAACCGACTGCTTTAGAAGAAGCAGACTTCCAAATTTCCAAAGCTTGATTATAGAAGGTGGGGTTTGCGTAGTCTCCTTTTACAGGCTCTGGGTCAGTCCTAGAGAATGCCGATTTATTTGATACGCCTTTTACAAGAGGATTAGTGCCGTAGCCTTGCTGTGCGTCTTCTGCGGAAACTGAGCCTCCCCAACTTGCGTGTGCTGTAACTGGGGTAGCTTCTGGAGTATCTACTGTTTTTATTATTCCTGCACCTAATACGTTCATATTTCCAGATAGGTATTGATTTAGAATGTTTTGCTCTGCGTTGGAAAGCGAGTCAATAAAGTCTATCTCTGTATCTCCACCCGCTCGTGCAGCAGTTTGATAAGCGTTATAGAAGTCCTGAGTCATCTTGCCCTGAACTAAATAGGTCGGTGTAGCAGGCTCAGGAGCAGGAGCAGGAGCAGCAGGTGCAGGAGCAGGAGCAGGAGCAGCAGGAGCAGGAGCAGCAGGTGCAGGTGCAGGTGTAGGTGTACCCTCTTGAGCATACTTGGCTTTAGCTGCTTCTATGTCTGATAAATGTTGGCTAAGTTCTTTCTTACCTCCTTGTACCCAAGCAATAATTGCAGCTTTCTCGCCTTCTCCAAGACCACTCATAAAAATGTTTGAGGATTGTGGATTTGCTTGGGAAACAGTGTATGCGTCTATCAGTCCTTGGTTTAACTGACCCCTAAAGCCATAGTCTTTAGTAGTACCTGTAGGCGTAGGTGGAGGTGGAGGTGCTCCCGCTCCACTATAGTTGTCTTTAGTAGGTTCTGTCCATTCAGTATCGGGAGAAGGCCCAGAGCCTGCTGAGTCATCAGCTAAGAGGCTGTCATTATTATTAGCGTCAGCGTCCGCACCCACACTAACACTGATATTCTCAGGTGCCATTGTGAAAAACGCATCTTCATAAGCCTTTACAGCCGCATCGTATGTGCGTTGAGCTGTGGCTCTAATAGTGCCTAACCCTTGGTGGGCAGGATTATTCTTTTCCTTCGTTTTGGCTTTCTCCAAAGCACGGTTGGCGGAATCCATAGCTTGTCGGAGTGCTTCTACATCTCCGCCCTCAGAATATCTAGCTCGTTTTCTTTTTTGTAAAGTTTTTAAAGTTTTGCTCATTTACGAGTTCCTTTGCTTTTTAAAAGAGTTTGCACAGTTTCAGATTCGTATATCCTAAGACCTAACCACAATATAGTAAATAACGAAGCAATGGGCGGAAGCCACGATGCTAAAGCTAATATTCCTGTCGAGGCGGCTGCAATGTCTACTACTTCTTTGCCTTCTTGTGGGGTCATTGGTTATCTCCTTAAAGTGCGGTTATGATAAAAGCTAGTAGTTGTGGGTATCGGATACCTTTCAGTGTGACTTCCTTTGCACCTTCGGGTATAGACTCTCCTTCTACATAAGTCCTACCTTCATGTTCCCACCAAGTATCAGAACAGAACATAGCATACTTGCTTGCATTTAAACCTTCTGCTTCAAAGGCGGCTTCCAAGTCTTGAGCGATGATACCGAAATGTGTACGAGCTTCATCACCTTTGCTCTCTACTCTGGATTTCCACTTATACTTTCTAAGCAATCCTTTACAAGCCACAGCAACCCTAGTCTCGGCTTCTGTTAATTCTTCAATGTCTTGTTTTTTATTACGGTCTGAAGTTTGGATAGTACCGTTGGTGGCGTATACGTTATCAAACTTATAGCTTGATAAACCTAAATGAAGCGTATCATTAACGGCATTGCCATCGCCATTAGTAGGGATGACAGCGGTTGTGCCGTAGAAGGAATATACACCCACCCCCGCAGAAGCTCCGTTAGCCAGAAACGGTATGTGATAAGCACCTGTGTAATAAGCACCCAAAGTTGCTTTAGTAGCACCGCTTGCATCGAACTCTATGAAGCTACCCTCAGTACCAGTGTCGTTAAGCCGTAAAATTGATGTCTCTATCGCATCAGTAGAATCGCTTACTTCTATAGGAAGTGCCAGTTTACTACCTTCAATACTGCCTGCTAGTTGTGCGTTAGTAATTGTTCCACTAAGATTTGATGTAAGATAACCTGTAGAATCAGCTAAATTAAATGCGGGTGTAGCATCAGAGCCACCTACAGATAGCTGTACGCCACCGTATGATACTGTTTGAGCATCTACATAAGCTTTAATAGACTGTTGAGTTGCTAAGCCATCAGCATCATCAGAAGCCATATTATCTTCATCTCTAACGGTGTTTACTGCTGTGCCGCCAATATCTAAAGTAGTTCCGTAGATAGTCTTAAATCGTTTACTGCTTGTCCCTAAATCAATGTCGTTAGTAGTTTCAGGAGCTAATACACCATCTGCAAGATTCATCTGCTCAACGGCTGCTGCACTCACTTCGATAAAGAATTTAATTTCATTGGATTCAACGACTACTTTGTTTAGAAAGTCTTGGTCGCCTATAGTATGGACATTGCCGCCTTCGCCTGCTGTTCCGTCATGCTGATGCCCTGTAGTGCCTGTAGAGGCGTATGCAAACGCATTTAAAAGCGCATTATATTCATTATTAAAAAGTGCGGCAGTAATAATGTTGCCATCATGTAAAGTGCTTTGTCGTGATGAGTACGGTGAACCCATATTATTATCTCCTTCCTGATGGTACATAGTTTATGTATATACCGTTAATTGTGTAAGGTGTAAGTGCGTCCTGACTGTCTAGTCTAAACGATGCCGAGTAACAGCTCCCCTGTAAATTTACTCTTATTAGTGGGTTATCCGCAGCTCCAAATATAGACCCATTAAATTCTGCTGAATCAAAATTAGAAGCCGCATGAACCTCTGGTAAGAGTTCTTCTGTGGGGCTTTCCACTAGTGTATCTTCAAAATCAAATAAAGGTGTAAGCGTAGGCTGCGAGTAACCTGTAGATAGTTTATCGGGAGTTACTGATAGCTTAGCGTAATACAAAGTTTTTCGAGTTCCCATGTCTCCAAAATCTAAATACGGTGTTTGATATTTGGCTATTACATTAAACGCTGTACCCGTGTCCGTGAATGTGTTGCCTGTATCGTGAGTGTATATGTATCCGTCATTATCACCATGTACTACTTTTTCTACGCCATTATATCCAAATCCACTTGCGGTTGCCACAGCTTCAATACCTTTTAGCTCTGCCCACTCATAGCCTTGACCTGTAAATGTGCCTATTATTCCTTTTGATTTACTGACAGGGAAATTAGGATTATTGTAAAATAATCTGTACTGTGATTTACCACGTAAAACTATGCTTGAAATAGTGTAATTGTTTATGTTTGCAGTTATATTGTCTGCTATAATTTTTTGTATATTCCTACTTACGGACGATAGCTCAACATCTCCTAACCTTTCTGTACCTGCGACAGTACGTATACCGTCTGGACTTAAGAATACTAAGTCACCACCAATCTCTTGAATACTAAACTGGTCTAAACAGCCTACGTTTTTAGTGATGGGCACTACTGCAATACTATTAACATCGTTTATATTTACAAGCTTATGTATGCTGTTCTGACAGAATATGATACAGTCGTTACGGAAACTTCGTAGCCCTATGATTCTATCGGGTACTGCAATAGAGCCTGAGCCTGTCCCTGTGAAAGATGAGGGGTCGTTTACTGCGCTGTAGTATACTGTATTCGGAGCTTCGGCTGTGCCTCCAACTACCAAATGATTTTCATGTACTGCACAAGCTGTAGGGCATTCAGAGCCGTTTACTGTTATTTCTTCTGCAAAAAATGTACGTGTATCTAAGTCTCCTGTTCCTGTCATTTTAAACAGGAATGGCTTGTTGCTTGGGTCGCACATGATTAATTGCCCATAGTCGTTAGCTCCTTCATATATTACAGAAGCTACTCGACCTTGAGAACCACGTGCGTCTTCAGAACGACCAGTAAAAGTAGTATGATTATCACCGCTTGCAGATACACTAGCTCGGTTAATTTTAACCCAATCATCGTCTGCTGAGCCAAAATAGATGCTAGTGCTCTTAGCCGCTACGATGCCATCTGCATATACAGCTAAACCTAATATAGGCGTTGTAGATGCTTCGGGCTTAGTAGCTCGAAAATTAGAATAGCCGTTTATGCGTCTATAGCCACCATCGGGGTCTACTTCAAAGTTTATTAACTCTGTAGCAATTCCCGGCTGCTTAAGCATTTCTATTTCGCTTATGTTGGTGTTTAGTCCACCTCTACACGAAAAACCAAAGGGCTGTGAAGTCATTAAATAATTCTCACTCTATCGTCACGTATATAGAAAGGAGCAGGCTCAATAAGATTAGAGCGCATACTCCGTAAACCTCTTTTATAATCATCAGCGGCAAAGGTAGCTGCTTGAGGATTATCTTTAAACTGGTGAATGTAGTATCTTGCACGAGCTAATAATACTGTTGAGTACATTTCTGGAAATACTATCTCATCGCCATGAGCGGATAGTTTTGTGGGGAGATTCCAAGCATAGAACCACACCCTATAAATTTTGTCGGGGATTGGACTAAGACCAAACTTACGTGCGTCTGGACTCCGTATAATTCGACTTGGTGTTCCCCAAGTTTGAGCGTCTGCGTCATCTGCATTTTCTGAAACTCTGTTGAATCTTTTCCAATCTTCAGTAGTTGTGTAGTTTAGATTTTTGTTTGTATAAGGTGTTGACTCACCTGCTACACCTACTGTTGTTAAATAAAAGTTGTCCCAATCTACTGAACCGTAATCCTCAGTAATAGAAGCACTTAAAGGATTTAATTCGTAGAACCTTTGACCTGCAACTGTTTCAACATACGTATTGCCGTACATTGGGTCTGTAGTGCCGCTTTCGGCTACAGCCAAGAAAGGCCACTGTGGTTCTTGATTAATGATGTCAAAATAGGCTTTATTGAGAGAATCTTTAACGTGCTGCTGAATACCAACGGCACTGGCAAAATTAGCTGATGTCAGAGGTATCTCATTAAGCTCTCTGAGAAGTTCGTTAGTTAAGTCTAAGTATGTCGTTGCCATAGGTTATTTAGCCTTTAAATTTGTTAAAGATTGGGGGCTTTTTACGGCCCCCGCACTTATTTAGTTACAACTTATGTTGCTGTGTTGAAGTATGCGCCTACTAGTGCTTCAGGTCGTAGAACCTTAACACCGTAAACATGCAAACCACGACAAATATCACCGAAGCTGTCTGGGTCACGGATGACCTCTGTGCTAGTGATAGCCTGTGCAGTACATACCGCAGATATGTGGCCTCCTAAGATAAGGCCGTCAGCGTTAGCAACAAGTCCAGTCATGTTGTTAGACTTGTACATGCTAAAGCCACGCAACTTACCAGAGGTTACTAGGCCGTTACGGATAGAGCCTTGACCTGAGTTGTAGTCTACTGACAAGAGCTTAGAGTCAGACTGCGACAACTCTTCGTAGAATGCTGGAGAAGCTACAACCCAACGACCTTCTTCTGGTACGTCTGCATCGTCAAGTGTACGAGCCAGACGAGCCAACAAGTCTAGTGGGTCTGTTTTGGCGTGGTGGAAGCCTACAGCACTAGTACCATCTAATAGTCCATCACCTACAGAAGTAGTAGTATCTGCACCGAAAACATTATCGGCAGCAAGGTTTGCTTCCATGTGGGCAAGTACACCTGCATCGAATGCGTCACGAAGAGCATACGCTGCTGATGAAGCTGCAACTTCTTTAAAGTTCACATGAGACATTTGAGTTTCAATGTCATCAACTACGAATTTAAAGGCGTTAGCTGTGTCAACTACTAGAGATACTTCAGTATCGGTTAGTTTAGTTTCAGTAACGTCAGCGCCACGCTCATACTGGTAAACAGTAATGGTTGGTTCTTTAATTACTTTAACTGAATCACCGAATGCTGAGATTTCACCTGCGTAATCAGTGTTGGTAATAGCTTCTGCTACCGATGCTTTACGGAAGAAGTTGAGAACTTTCTTCGAGTAAATCGCAGGCATAAAGTTAGTGCCAGTGCCAAAGTTGTTGTTGGTTGTGGTTGTTTGTTTAAAATGTTGGTCTGATACGTTATAAGCCATGATTATTTTTCCTTTTATTTAAAGACAATTATTATTAACCGACTACTCTACCTTCTGTTAGGGCTAAATCAATTTCTTGTTCATACCTATCGTAGTCTTCCATTGATAAAGCAGCGATTTCCCGTTGTGTCCATATTTTTGGTTCACCTGCATCAATGGTTTTTGTTTTTGTTGAAACCATGTCTGCCGCTGAACCTCTGGACGAAGGTTGCGATTTTCCTGACTTATTTCCAGACTGAACTCCAGAACCTGTTTCAGCTTTAAAAAGGTCGATAGCTTTGATTGCTAAGCCTACGTTATTGGGGTTATTGTAAACCCAATCTTGGATAGCATCTGGCTGACTCTTTGCCCAAGCGTGAAACTCTTCACTTGCTCGAATATCTCCGAAGTCTGGGTGTGCGTCACGAAGCGATTCTTCCGCCTCTTTACGTGCCACCTTCTTTTCTCGATTATCGAGCGTTGGGCTTGAGGTACTTACAGCCTGTTGCGGTTCTTCTACGGCATACTCGCTTTGAGCTTCTACTTTGTCCTCGTGTGCTACAGTCTGTTGTACCTGCTGTGTCATACGAGCTTCAGCTACTAGCTCTTCTTCTTTCTGCTTGAACTCATTTATCTTCGTATCGTAATGCTTCTTTAAATCATCGTATCTTTTTTTATAGTCTGTAGATTCTGCTTCGTCAGAAGGGGTCTTTCGAGTGGCCTTCTTCTTAGCTTTCTTGCTATGTTTCTTTTCGTAGTAAACTCCATCAGCACTTTCAAACGGTTCTTCATCTTCAATATCATAACCTTTATTCATGTTATATGGGTTTGCTACTGGTTCTTCTGGTGTTTCAGATAAGTTAGTCATATCGCTCTCCTTTTGGGGCTTGAGTCTTTACAAGGTAGCTGAGAATGTTAGCTAGACATTTCAGGGCTTGTTACTGCAAGGTGGCCTCTAGGTTTAAATTAAAATAAGGGGTTCTTACGAAGTAGCCTTATTGCTTAGTTGACACTGGGCATTGCATTAGATGAAAGCATCTGATTATATACAGGATTGCTTTCTTTCTCTAATATTCCGCCCTCTGCCTTTTTGGTTGCAGTATTGTCAAAGGCTTGTTCAGCTTCATCCATCATAACTTGAAGCTTCTCTTTACCTATGTGGTCTACTGCTTTCTTGGTGAAAACAAATTCACCCTCCGACAACCTTGCGGGTATCGAATCTGATGTGCCTGTACCGATGCCGTCTGCTTCGACAGCTCCGCTACCTGCGAATTCTCCTGCAACAGCCATGACTTTATCAAAGATGTTGCCTAGCTTCTCATTTCCTTCGAGAGCCATAATTAAAATTTCTTGTTCTTCTTCAGACAAAGCCTTGTCTATAACGTGCTCAGCATATTCCTCTTCCATGACGGCATCTGGCTTCTGCGAGGCTTTTACTTTAGCTTTTTCGGAATCTGGTATGTTGTCGTAAGTATCAACCAATTCCCCGCCTTCATTCTTAGGTGTGCGCTCTTCTGCAAAAGCAGTTAGCTTTTTAAAATCTTCGGGAGCTAATAGCGGAGACTTTTCTTCTTCCATTTGTGTACGGTGTAGGTCTGTAATAAACTCAGCTATAGATTGCTTATCTTTTACGACTGTAGAGTCTGAAACCTCAACTAAAGATTCTTTTACAAATTGTTTGTTAAGTTTTTTGTTTCCGCCTGCAAACTTTAAATCGTTTATAAGTTGATTAGCGTCACTTATGTTTTCTTGAACGATTTTTTCTGGAGTTGTGTTTGGCGCAGCCTTAACTTTAGCTACCGCTTCTGCCATTTCGCCTTCTTCTTTCGCTACTACAGGTTCAGGCTTACGAGCAGCCACCACATCTTTACGAGCTTCGGATAGCAATGAGTCAGCACCCTCTGCTGCTTTTTGTGCAACAGAGCCTACGGCATATTTTAGTTTCGGTATTTTCATATCTTTTCCTCAGTTCTTTGGGCGGCTTCTTTAGCCTGCTCTTTTAACATTAGCAAGTTAGCCAGTAAATTCGCTTTCCCCTGCCTGCGGTACAGAGCCTGTTCCGATGTTTCCACCGCCAGTGCCTGTAGCTCCAAGTTGCGGAGGTTGTTCAGGTGCTCCTTGAACGCCTCCCATAGGGGTTGGTTGTTCACCAACGGCCCCAACCGATTCGCCAGTTCCTTGTCCAACATTTTGTGCTCCTATAATTTGTGCCATGATTGCTGCTTCTTCAGGGTCGTTTAAAATTTCTTCTGGGTCGAGGTCGAGGCTGTAAGCCAACTCACTAACGATTTTAGAAATCTTAACGAACGGTGCGATTGCAGGATTCTGAGCTGTTTGTAAGAACATAGTCAAACGCTGACTACGCACTTCTTTTTGCATTAGGCTATTAGTGCCCATTGCGTGAACTTCCAAGTCTCCTTGAATATCTAACTCACCTTCAAAAAACTGCATGTTCCATTGGTAATACGCTTGACCTAAAGGCTTCAGCAAGAAGTCATCAATATTCTTGATAACTGTTTTAATATTCAGAGAGGCTGCACCTAGTAGCATAGACATGCCTGATGCAGTACGAGTCATGCTCTGTACTCCTGTCTGACCATGAGAGTAGCTTGGGATGCCTGTTTGTTCGTCAGCAAGCTGTCGGAACTTATCAAACATCATCATATTCTCTTGTGAGGTGTTCGGGAACTTGAGTCCGTGTATAGCTTGTCCCTGCATTCCCGCCTGTCTGCGGAATACCTTTCCGGGATATATGTCCATACTTTGACCACCCACAAGGGCTGATTCGTCTACGTCAAAAACTAGAGAGCCTGATAGTGCAAGATTATCAATAGCCATACGTGCATGACCATTCATTATTTGCTGAGAATCGTCCATATTCTCTGCGACACCAATGCCAAAGAAGCTATAAGGGTTACGCTCGTATGGAAAGGCGTTGTAGGGTAGGCGGTAAGGAGTGAATGGATTAACCACACCACGTAACAGCTTGCCATTGCTAACCCAAGCATTAACTTGAATTTCATCTAAGTCATCCACCTCGTCTGGTAAGTCCATTCCAACTTCACGAGCATACTCTGCATCCATGATTCCCCAATACTCAAGAACTTCAAACTGTCCTGTTGAGTAATCTTCAAGGCGTTGGTCATCTTTTAGTTCGTGTTCATAATCTTTATTTACGTAATTTGCCCCTAGCTGTAAACATTCACGTATAGCATCTTTATTAAAGAAAGGCATACTCGTCAATGCTCGTAGTTGGGATTTATTCATTTTATGTCTGTGTACAGTGTACTCACACTCTTCTATGTTTGTTGCAGAAGGGTCTGGGAAAAAGTCCCAGATACTGACAAACTCGATGCGAGGCACTCTTACTTGCAGCGGGTTGTATTCTCTCTCGCCTGCCCCATCTTTAGTCCAACGGCTTAAAGTCTTGTTATAATTGAATGGGCCTTTAACAATTCCTGTGCCAAATAGTGCGGCTTCGAGTAGAGCATTACGCAGTTCGCTAGAGCCTCCTGATTCTTCAATCTGGTCATGGATAAGGGTCTGCATATTTCGTGCAGCTTGCTTAGCAGGAGAACGCTCAAAAACTTGAGGGTCTGGGGAAGCTCCGTCAGCAAACCCAATGTTAGCTTCTTCAATAGCTTCAGACAGTATGTTCTTTGTTCCTGTTAGGGTCTGCCCTGCTTTCAGGTCTTTTCCATCGCCTGCATAGCCGACATCATAAGGATTGGGGGCTTCTACAGCTTCTTCCTCTGGGATTGGCGGAGGAGCACTGGTTTCAATTCCAGTTTGTCCTCCTTCCATGTGAGTATATTTTGAGATGCCTTCTGGAAGATGGGTTTCACGCACTCCAATAGGGAACTGTCCAGTACCGAAGATAACATCAACTAACTGCCCAAAGGCCGCAAGCACTTTAGTCTTTGTTACTTTTACAAATACTTTGGACTTCTCAGACTCACGGAAGTTTACGTTCTTGGCGTAGATTCCTCTGAAGTTGTGGTAGGCTTGTAGCCAACGCTTCTCATCAAAGTCTCTAGCACGTTCAGCTTCTAAAAAGCGTTCTTCTACTACTCCAACGAAACGATTGCGTACATCCTCTTCTAATTGAAGTTCTACGCCACCTGCTGTTTCTTCAGGTGCGAAGTAGATTTCGTTGCTTGTTCTGTATGGTTCGTTTTCTATCATCTATTAATATCCGAAAGTTGCGTCCACAGGAGTAAAAGTTGATTCTCTTCTGAACTGTCTAAGTTGTGATATAGTGTCGTTTATTCGTGGTCTGGACATTATCAAGTAGCGTAAAGCATCATAAGCGTGGTCAGAAGCGTGTGTATCAACATCTTCAGGCTTAGATTTATCAAGAGGAATACTTTGAAGCTCACGTATCAGGTTAGGGCATGTGTTAAATATTTGCAATTTGGGCCTACCGCTTTGTTGAAGCTTCAAGTATTCGTGAATCTGTATCTTCCCTTGTATTCTATTCTTATCTGCTCTCCTGAGCTTATGTCCTGCTCTCTGAAGCGTTTCTCCGACTGTTGGGCCTGTAGTACCTGTACGACTCCAACACGCTGTATCGAGCACTCCTGCTACCGAGAAAGGGTCTTCTAATTCCATGTTCATTAGCAGTATTGCTAAGTCTTCACCTGTTAGACCTTTTCTATATAGTTCTCTATATATAATAAGAGTACCATCGCTAGGGTCAACTGCTCCCCATACACAAGCACTCTCTGATGCGTAACCATAGTCAATGCCCTTTATGCGTTCCCAATGTATTGGAATCTCAAAGGGTGTTATTACATGGTCAAGCGGGGTAAACTCTGTGAATGCTGCGCCTTCTGCAACATCCCAATTACCGTCTAATAGTTGTTGACGTTGAGTTGGCGGCAGAGCTTTCAGCATCTGCTCGTAACGTCCGTCCAGAGCTAGGTAGGGGTTGTCCTGTAGCCTAGCAGGTATAAACTTTCTTGTTAGACCATCTTCGCCTCTAAAGCTCTCACGAGGCGGTGAAGGGTCTATGTATCTCTTCTTAACCCAGTTAGCTCCTGCACCCCCCGGATTTGCTGTACATCTCATGTAGGGTGTAATATCTGGGTCTGTAGTACGTAGCCGTGAAGCTAAGTAGTTCCAACTAAATTCTGTGGGCAGATGTGTAATCTCATCAAAACCAATCCAACTATATGCTTGACCCTGATAACGATAAACATCTGCATCTCTTTCCAAGAAACCAAACTCTATCTTTGCTCCGCTTGGGAAGTTCCAGAGTTTTTCTACTTCTTTGTACTTGCAGCCTTGGAAGGCTTTTGGGTACAACTCTCTGGACTTGTCGATAAGTTCTCTTAGTTCTGGCATAGAGCGTCTTATTATTAGACCCCTGTGTGCGGCTCTGTGAGCGTATCTGAGCGGGTCTATGAGCATGGCGTATGACTTACCACCACCTGCTGCTCCACCGTACAGAACGTCTGTCTCACCTGCTGCTAGGAAGTCCTCCTGTGGGCCTTCGTTAGCCTTAAAGATAACATCCTCAGTTGCTTCTTCTTTTAAGGCTGCGGGGATGTCATCCAACTCGTTGGCGCATACAAGGGGTACATCATCCTTATTTTCGAGTTTGCGGAGAGTCTTTTTAGTTGCATTAATAGACTTCTTATAATTATCTATTTTATTTTGTGCAGCCTTAAGTTTCTTTTCTTTTTGTCTTACTACTTTCTTAGCGGCTATCTTAGCTTTGGTTTTCGAGTGGTAGGCATAGCCTCGACCCTTCGAGCCTTTAGCTCTTCCGCCTTTCTTTCGGGGAGTACCGTCAACCTTTAGTATAAAGTTTCCGTCCTCGTCCTTTAAGTATTTGTCAGGGTTAATGTCCCAATCATTTTCTTTCTGCAATTTTCTTAAGCCCCATGTGAGATATTGAACGTCCTGTTTCGTGGGTCAACCACATGCTGCCTTCTCTCAGGCTCAGTGTCTTGTCTTTTATCATTGGTAGAACTTTATCTAGCATTTCTAGTTCGTTGTGTATAGGCTCTAAAAATTCGTTATTGGATTCATTTAGCTTATAACCAAACGGAATAGTGCTGCTAGTTCTCCGTATATTCAGCATCTATAATCACCTCTTTCTTTGCGGGGATTACAAATAGACCACCACCAGTGTTTACATTAACATCTAGTCTATCTGACTTCCCTAAGCCTACACGGTCTAGGAGCTGCTGTGCTGCCTGTAGACGCATATTAGCTTGTGGTATAGGTTCAGGGCTATCCATAATCTGAACAAGCTTAGAAGCTGCTTTAGGGGCATTCTGAGCCATGATGTTTGAAGCCATGTCTAGTATCTCAGACTTCAAGCTTTTAACTACTGCGTAATGAGTTCCTTCCGCATAGCCTGCTTGTTCTGCTGCTAGTCTTACATCACCACCACAAGGCGTTAAGTTATCTAAGAAAGCTTGTTGCTTGGTGGTTAGTTGTTTATCTGCCATTAGTCTGTAAAGCCTTTTATATTATATATATATACTATATTATATAGGTAAATTTAAGGTTTGTCAAGCTTTTTCTTCACTTTTATGGACATAATACTGTACAAAACAACATCTATGTATACTTTTGTTAAGTATTGTATACAAAGTCCTTGACAAACTGCGAATTTAGGTGTATAATAATAATAAGCCCAGAGGGGTTATATATAGATATTGGAGCATGGCTCACATATCTTAATCTCCATCCCCGCTTTCTCCTCCCTTTAAAGCCCTTTCAAGCTGCGGCACTGTCTGGTTTACATTGCATTTCTTCTAAAAATGTATAAGAATGTATATATATCCCAGTACCCCCCCTATGGCGACTTGCCCACCCCCTTGAAGTCTCTCAAGACTTCAAAATTCTCCAGAGACTTTAAAAGTCTCCTAAGATTCTATAGAATCTATCGCACACAACGCATTACACATGCCTTGAAGACTTTTAAAGTCTTGAGAGATTTTCTAGTTTACAAAACTAGAGAGGCTTTGAAGCTTTTTTAAATCTATAGATTTATTCAAAAATCTCCAACAACTCCAACAACTTAGCAAGTTTTTAAGCTACGCTTATTTCACCACTCCAAGACTTTAAAAGTCTTTCAAGCTCTATCGCCTACAGGAAAAAAACCTAAAGTTTTTTCAAGCTAAAAATTAGTATTCCATTAAGCTATAAAAGCTTAATGGAATACTAAAAAAGTTTCCTTAAGTTATGAAATTAAAAAAGAAGTCATTTATGACTTTTTTAATTTAATAACTTAAGGAAACTAAAATGGCTAACTCAAACTTCGACAAAATCGACAACAACCGAATTGCTTCAGCTCGACAAGTCTATGGCGTAGCTTGCCACTTTGCAAACATTCACGCCAAGAATCCATCAGAAAGATATGGATTGACCAAAGTGTTCAACGCTGTGCTTAATAAGCACTATGCCGATTCCGATAGCTTTATGACACATGGCGATGTCAGTGAATGGCACGACTGGGACGAAGTGCCTGTCCAATTCCTTCACATGATTCGCAAGCCAAAGGCTAAGCGCACAGCTAAGAAATCTACAGCGTCTGTTAAGTCTGTTAAGACTTCTAAGAAAGTCGCTAAGAAATCTACCCCGAAGGGGAAGGCGAAACCAAAAACTAACACCCAACGAATAGATTCTTTAGAATCTAAAATGGATAAAATTCTTGAGATTCTATCCGCTAAATAAATCTATCGGGAGCAAGGACGCTCCCCTTTTTATTCTATTCTTTGAAAAATAAAAAGCTTTTTAATAATAAGTAAGTTCTTACGAACTTATTATTAAAAAGTTTTTTTAAAATTGTTTGGACATCGACTTTGGAGAATAATTATGTGGAAAGAAATGTTTCCCGATGTAAGCTTTAGCGATAAGGTGCGAATAGAATTTATAGACGGAACTTGGATTGTTCTAAAGCATTTATATTTCGATAGCTCAGTCTTAGAGACTGTAGACTGGGATAAAGTTACTGACTGTTTTGAGGTATAGAATTATGAAAGAACACGATTATTTGCTGATTCTGGTTACAGAATTTTTAGGTAGAGTTGATGGTGCAGTAGAAGATGGTAATTACTATTTGGCTCGGAAATATTCTAAGAAGCTATTAGAAACCATCAACGATTTAATAATCTATTCAGACGATGAGGATATAGAGCTATGAAGAAATATTATATATTAACTACGGAAGTTCGACATAATACTTATGCAGTAGAAGCTAACTCAAAAGAAGAAGCTAACGAAATGTTTTTGGTTGAAGACCTTACTGTAACTGACATAGATTACGTTAGCGAAGAAATTCACAAGGTTTATTGCGAAGACGAGGTTATAAAACTATGAAGATTATAAAGAAATATGGTTGGACGTTGTACTGTGGTACAGTTGAAGCTTGGGTAGGAATGGATATAAAATGTTTTCGTGGCAATACTTATACGCTAGAGGGTGGCGAACCACCACATAAACCTAGCAGTGAGGGTAAGGTTTGGGTTTGCTCTAGTCTCTATGGCGATAGAGAACTATATCCAAGCGTCTTTAATCTTAAGTGGATTAAAGATTCTGAAAATCCTGAAGACTTTGAAGATTTACAGTTTGTTATATGGGACGTAGAGTTATATGCTAACGATAAAGATGGCGACCCATTGACAAATCCTGATGGAAGTGTTAGAATCTTTAAACCTAAGTGGGGCATAGACATGAGCGAATATGTGTTTAGCTCTGATGAAGTTATTGAACAAGGGGAATCATCGTGAATAAATTTAAAGAGTTGCAAACCACTTTATCTAATAGATTAGATGCTGAATTAGTTAGCTATTGTGCTATTACTGGTGTCTGTATTAGTAGAACTGAAAAATCTAAAATAGCTAAGAGTCCACAGTCCAGATATATGGTGCATACTGTTGGGTGGATTGTAGATTTTGTAGGTGAGAATGCAGATATATTCTGGGGACATTACGACCTATTACCTACTGAAGCTTATGAGATATTTGCAGATAAAGTTAATAGGCAATTAGAACTACATGGGAAATACAACAAAGAGAAGTAAAATATAAATACCCTTTAACTAATAAGAAGTTCGTAAGAACTTATTAGTTAAAGGGATTTATAAACTGATTTGGAGATTGATATGTTTAAGACACATTGCAAAGCGGTTCAAGAATATTCTCAGCGTAACGCTAACAACATGGCAGACACCGTTCTTATGGTAGTTCTATCT
>Ga0208560_1000044_pt1 | contig 15915 bp, 30 predicted proteins | sample Virmet3827_250_FD_185742 | JGI IMG/M metagenome (GOLD analysis project Ga0208560, IMG submission 185742) | Marine viral communities from the Southern Atlantic ocean transect to study dissolved organic matter and carbon cycling - metaG 3827_250... | ecosystem: Environmental > Aquatic > Marine >...
GGATATAATAGTGAAAAAGGTGGAGATATCTACGTGTTAGATAGACCGTGGCCACGAATGTTTGAATTAGATGATCCTCGTCTTATAAGTGTTAAGACAAGAATCGAGGCGTTAAATAAAAAAATACTATAAATAGTATTACTATAAATAGTATTTTGAACTTACTAAAAGGGTTTACTAAAATGTCACCTACTAAAGATCACATAGACCAGAATAACAGATTAGGGCGAATCGAGAAAAAGCTAGATCAAATGACAGAAGCAATTGTAACAATTGCCCGAGTAGAAGAGAGGATTACGGTATTGGCAAAATATGGAGAACAACAGGGTTCACAAATATTAAAAATTGTTGAACGCTTGGAAGCACTTGAGCAAAAGGTGAGCTCAAACGAAATCATTGTTAATGTTATAAACAAACTGTTCTGGATTGTACTCACTGGCATCGTCGGCGGGGTCACCGGAATGTACTTAATGCAATAGGAGATATAAAAATGAAACTCTATGATATAAACACTCAGGACCTTGCGCAGGTAGTACAAGGCATTCTTGAAGGTAAAAGGGAAGTAAAAGAAATGGAAATGAAGTATCCACACGATATGTTCGATCCTAAGACTGGAAAGAAAGAAGTAGCTAATGATGAAGCTGAGCATAAAACTCTTGCTGCTAAAGGTTACACACACGAAGCTCCAGAAGAAAACGTTGCAGGCCCTGCTGATGGTGACAACGAGAAAAATCTTAAGAAAGTTAAAGATGCTCATCCTGTTAAGAAAACTGATCTAACTGTAGAAGAAAATGAAGCACTTTATGACGAAGCATTAGCTATCCATGAAGCTCGTCAGCTTAAAGATCCTAAGACTGAAGTATTAGTTGTTAAGAATGGCAAGGTTAAAGTAATCAATAAGACAGACGTTAAGAAATTCATGGCCAAAGGTTATGAGTTAGCTGAAGATAACGATATGGACGAAGCTGAACAATCGGCTAAGCAAAAGAAATATCAAGCATTCTTCCAGAAAGCTCTGAAGAAGTTTGGTGCTGATTCACCGTCTGAATTAAAAGGCGATAAGAAAAAAGAGTTCTTTGATTATGTAGATGCTAACTACGAGGCTGAGAACGAAGCTGATTAAGTCTTAGTATATATACTATATGATGAAAATATTTGACGAACTTACACATAGAAACTTTGAATTTTTTGCGATGCAGCATTACAATAATACTGAATGCTGCGATATTGAAGAGTTTAAAGAGGACTTGGCCCGATTCAAGTATCTTAAAAGATTGTTTAGACGATATGAAGTCCATAATGATTTGCAAGGGCGTTTAATACTTAATCACATAATAGTAATATATAATGTCTTCGGAATAGAAGCAGCTAATCGTATGATGTGGTTTAAGATAGATGAAGAGCATTATCACCATCTTAAACCGTTTTTAATCTTTCTGAATTACTTAGATGTAAGTGAAAAGGTTGAAATTAAAATGGATCAAAATATAATTAACGTATTAAGGAACATATAATGCAAAATGTAAACGAAAATGTTGTGTCGAGAACGGCCGATTTGTTTTATGCGTTTAGATTTCTTAAAATGTTGGTAACTCCATGGAATAAACTACCAGCATACGAATTAGAGTTGATAGACGATAAGGGTAAGGTTTTAAAAAAACCAAAGACGAATGAAGAAAAGGCTGCTTATACAGTATTTCATCGCTTAGTGTTTAATATTAAAAGATTACTAAGTAAGCTACCATTTGGTCAAACTAAACTTGCTTCTTATGCTACAGCGCTGTTTCTTATTAAAGAACACACAGGTATACCTGAATCTAAGCTTAGACAAATATTAGAAAAAATAACTGGCGAAAAGATTAGTGATCAGTATTTCAACGAAAATAAATGGTTTGAAAATGATAGTGGAATAAATCCTGGCACATATACGCTAGTTGAAGATGCTATATCACCAGTAACAGGTGATGTAATAGCATTAAAAAATACTAAGATTGAGATAAGTGAAAAGACTGCACCTCATTCTATACTGTTTGGTAAGAACATTTATAAGGTTAACCATATAGCAACAAATCAAGTAATTTATATATCTAATGGAGATATCAAACGATGACTAACTTTGAACAATGGCTTAAAGCCGCTAATGAACAAATGGGTGTAGATGCAGTAGCAACAAACCCTCAACCAATTGGCGATAAGAAAAAAAAGCAATATGATGGTCGCACTAAAGAAGGTAGAAAGTTTGTTGAACGCATTAATGCTAGAAAAGCGGCGAGGGAAACCAAAAAAGAGACAAAATAATGAATAAAGAAGAGGTTAAGGCAAGAGATAAAATAGTATCTTCTTTCACAGCTAAGTGGAAATATAGATACGATAAAGAGCAATATGGCATGGCTGATGCCTGGAAAATCATTTACTCAGAAGATGCAAAAGGAAAGTTTGTAGGTGATTGTGAAGACTATGCGTTGTCTATTTTATATAGACTGTGCGGCGAAAGTCATTTAAAAATGTGGTGGATGTTAATTACACATCAGGCTGGTATTTGTTTGGTTGGTCCAAGCAAAAGTAAAGTATCACATGCAGTACTAAGATATAAAGGCGATTACGTTGATAACTGGACTAAGAAATTTGGTCCTAAATCTGCAATTGAAAAGAATCATACATTCCATTGGTTGTGGGGTCACGGGTTTGCATTTCAGACTGCAGTTAAAATGTTAATAAGTAAAGTAGCGAGGGAAACCAAAAAAGAGGCAAAATAAATTATGTCAAAAATATTGATTGGAGTGATTGTTATTATGGGTTTGGGAGGATATTTCCTCTATAATAAAAATGTTGAGTTGCAAAAACTCAATGCTGCCTTTGAGGTAAGAGATGCCGAACAAAGAGCAACAATTAAAGCCGTACAAGACAACCTAGAAAAAACATCTAAAGCACTGACTGGTCTTCAGGTCAAAAATCAACAGTATGAATCACAAATGGCAGAGTATCTTGATATCTTTGCGCGGCATAACGTTGCCAAGATAGCAAGTGCAAAACCAGGTATGGTAGAAAAGCGTGCAAATAATAGAACAAAGGAGGTATTCGATGCGATTGAAAGCGATAGCAAGCGTATTAGTTCTCTTAATGATTAGTGGTTGTTCTTTACTAGGAACAAAAGAAGTAGAAATAATTACCAAGCCAATTGAATTGGATATAGTACAACCGGTTCTTCCTCGTCCATTGAATTTAAAAGAGCCAAAGTGGTATGTAGTTTCTGATGCTAAGATCATTGAGGAATGCATTAAGAATCCAGAGACAAAAGAAAGAGATTGTAAGCTTGGTAAGGAAGATCTATATCCTGAAGGATATACATATCTAGATAGATTTATCGATGATATCAAAAAGAAACACGGGGGTGATATTGTGTTTGTAGCTATGAGCGTGCAGGACTATAAACATATGGCATATAATACACAAGAGATTAAAAGATACATAAACCAATTAGGTGAAGTAATAGTCTATTACCGAAACGTAACAATTAACGATAAAGAAGCCGCCGACCGGCGGAAATCAAAGTAGAGGAAAATAAATGGCAATCCCAAAAACACATAGTGATCGAGCCTGCGCTGCAGCACGTTTAGCTGCATGGTCATACATCGATGATAAAGAAGCAAGAGATCAATTAATTCAAAACGAATTTGGTAAGAAAATTAAGTCACGCCTTATTTCTATTAATAGTGCTGAATGTTTGATTACACGTATGAATGGCCAATTGTGGATTGCATTTAGAGGTACTCAACCAAATCAACTAAACGATATTAAAGCTGACCTTGATTTCTTTAGAGAAAAATCACAATCAGCTGGTATGGTTCATGGCGGTTTTAAAGATGAGATTGCCGAGCTATGGGATGAAGTTGTAAAGGAATTACAACGTAACTGTAAACGAGATAAGCCACGCGATGTATATTTCTGTGGTCATTCTCTTGGTGGTGCAATCGCAACAATTGCTGCATCTCGTTATCAATTGGCAGAAGGACTCTTTACATTTGGTTCTCCTCGTGTTGGTGGTAAACTATTTGTTAGTACATGTGAAGTACCTCATTATCGTTTTGTGAATAACAACGATCTAGTGTCTAAAGTACCACCTGCTATCCTAGGATTTAAGCACGATGGTGTTGAAATGTACTTTAATAGTAAAGAAAATCTTGCATTAGGTTATACCCTCTGGCAAGATATGTGGGATCTTGTAAAAGGATTTGGTTCAGCTTGGTCTCAATTTAAATTTTTCGACGGATTAACAGATCACAATATGGACGGTTATATATATTTAGTAGATAAAAATAAAGAGGAAATCGAAAAATGCACTGGTTAGTAATATTAGCACTTAAATCGATTCTTTCTAGTATCATTGGTAGTTCTTTCTATCATTGGTTTCAAGATACGAAAGGTGGTATCTGGTTTCAAAAGAAAGTTGACCAATATATGGAATACTTCGCCGAGAAGTATAATCTCGAATTAGCTAAGAAAGATGCTAAGTTTCGTAAAAAGTTTCCCTTACAGGCCGATCGGCTAGACGCGTTAGAGGAAGATCTTGGTATTCTATGGGCTCTACCAACAGTTCGAAAAGAGCTGTCTAAACACCTTACTACACAATTGGAGAATATCGCGCCTAGTGGCGAAATGCCCATTTGGGTAGAAAAAAGAATTAAAAAGTAGTTTACTTTTATTGTATATTGTGTTATAATATACATCTAAAACAAATTAACAGGATCATTATATGTCTTTTAATGTCACTAAGAGAGATGGCACTAGCCAACCGTTCGATCTAGAAAAGGTACATCGAGTACTCGAATGGGCTACAGATGGTGTAACTGGTGTCTCCGTATCTGAGATAGAGCTTAAGGCTAACATACAGTTATATGATAAAATTCCAGCTTATGATATTCATGAGCTTCTTATTAAGAGTGCTGCCGAATTAATCACTGACTCTACTCCAAATTATCAATATGTTGCTGCCCGTCTCATTAACTATAAACTACGTAAAGATGTATATGGCTCATTCGAACCATGGGCTCTTAAACGTTTAATTATCGAAAATGTAAGCCGTGGAGTATATGACGGCGCTATCATGGAAAACTATGATCCAGATGAGATTGACGAGCTAGATGCTTATATTAAACATGATCGTGATAATACGTTTACTTATGCCGGTATGGAGCAATTCCGAGGTAAGTACCTTGTACAAGATCGTAGATCGAAGCAACATTATGAAACACCTCAAATGTTGTATATGATGGTTGCTGCTACGCTCTTTATTAACTATCCAAAAGAAACAAGAATAAAGTATGTTAAGGACTACTATGATGCAATTTCTCAATTCTTTATATCACTCCCAACCCCTATCATGGCTGGTGTTCGAACTTCAACCCGTCAGTTCTCAAGCTGTGTGCTTATTGAATCCGGCGATTCTCTTGATAGCATTAACGCAACTTCAACAAGCATTGTAAAATATATCTCTAAGAAAGCAGGTATTGGTATTGGTGCAGGCGCTATTAGAGCAGCAGGTGCAAGAGTTGGTGATGGTTCGGTAGTACATACAGGTTTGATTCCATTCCTGAAGTATTTCCAATCAGCAGTTAAGTCTTGTTCTCAAGGTGGTGTTCGTGGTGGTGCAGCTACAGTCTATCTACCAATCTGGCACTATGAGTTTGAAGATCTAGTTGTATTGAAGAACAATAAAGGTACTGAAGAGAATCGTGTACGTCACATGGACTATACATTCCAATTAAATAAACTGATGTATGAACGTCTATTGACTGGTGGTAACATTACATTCTTCGATCCGAATGATGTTCCTGGTCTATATGATTCATTCTTTGCAGACCAAGATAAGTTTAAAGAGTTATACGAAAAGTATGAACGTAAGACTTCTATTCGTAAAAAGTCTATGCCAGCTCTTGATGCATTCCAAAATCTACTGAGTGAACGTAAAGATACCGGTAGAATATATATAATGAATGTTGATCATGCAAACGATCATGGTGCATTTGATCCTAAGAAAGCTCCTATTCGTATGAGTAATCTCTGTTGTGAAATTGATCTACCAACTAAACCTCTTAGTTCAGCAGATGATGAAGAAGGTGAAATCTCTTTGTGTACTTTATCTGCAATTAACTGGGGTTTGATTAACCACCCATCGGAGTTTGAAAAGTACTGTGATCTAGCTGTAAGATCTCTTGATGAACTATTAGACTATCAAGATTATCCTATCAAAGCGGCTGAGTTTTCAACAATGAATCGTCGTCCACTTGGTATTGGTATTATCAACCTTGCATACTTCTTGGCTAAACGTGGATTGAAGTATGATGATGGTGCATTTACTACAGTTGATGAATATGCTGAAGCATGGTCATATTATCTTATTAAAGCTTCTGCAGATATCGCGAAAGAAAAAGGTGCAATTCCTTTAAATAATGAGACAAAATATGCTGGTGGAGTTCTCCCGATTGATACATATAAGGAAGCAGTAGATAATTTAGTTAAACATAAAGAAAGAAAACCGTGGAAAAGCTTACGCAACCAGCTTCAAAAAACAGGAATTCGTAATTCCACACTTATGGCTCTTATGCCAGCTGAAACATCAGCGCAAATAAGCAATAGTACTAATGGTATTGAACCACCAAGAGCATTAGTATCATACAAGCAGTCAAAAGATGGAGTAATGGCTCAGGTCGTACCTGGTTATCATCATCTAAAAAATAAATATGATCTTCTGTGGGAACAAGAGTCTCCAGACGGTTATCTAAAAATCTGTGCTATTCTACAGAAATATATAGATCAAGGGATTAGTGTGAATACTTCATACAATCCTGAGTTCTTTGAAGATAGTAAAGTACCTATGTCAGAAATGGTAACTGATCTTGTGACTGCATACAAGTATGGGATTAAGCAATTGTATTACTTCAATACCTATGATGGTGCTGGTGAAATGGCAGATAAAGATATGGATTGCTTCTCGTGCAAGATTTAAATCGGGTGGATCCCGACACAAGACAAACAATGGATAACATTAAATAAGAGTTGCAAAATATGAGTAGAACAAACGGTACAAAGTCGCACCTAACAAAAATGATGTTTTTGGACGAACCAGTTGATATTGCAAGATATGATACTGTTAAGTACCCTAACATCGATAAGATTACTGATAAGCAATTAGGTTTCTTTTGGAGGCCGGAAGAAGTAGATGTATCAAAAGATAAGAAAGACTTTGATAGTTTAGATGAACATGAACAACATATCTTTACAAGTAACCTAAAGAGACAGATCCTATTAGATTCAGTTCAAGGTAGAGAACCATTAGAATCATTCTTACCAGTGTGTTCGTTACCTGAAGTAGAGACTTGGATTACTACATGGGCCTTCTTTGAAACAATTCATAGTCGTTCATATACACATATCATTCGTAATATATATCCGGCTCCTTCGATCGTATTTAATACGATAATGAATAACTCTGAGATTATAGACTGTGCTGCAGATATAAGTAAATACTATGATGATCTAACTGAAGCGAATGGTCAGTCTGTAGATTTATATGAACATAAGAAAAAGATATGGTTAGCTCTTATGAGTGCTAATGCTTTAGAAGGTATTCGATTCTATGTATCGTTTGCATGTTCATGGGCATTTGCTGAATTGAAGAAAATGGAAGGTAACGCAAAGATTATTAAGTTTATCGCAAGGGATGAGAATGTTCACCTTGCTGGTACTACAATAATGATTAAGAGTCTATTAAAAGAAGACCCTGATTATGCAAAGATACAAGCAGAAACAAAAGAAGAAGTTGAGAAGCTTTTTGTTGATGTAATTGAGCAAGAAAAACAATGGGCACATTATCTATTTAAAGATGGATCAATGATTGGCCTTAACGAAAAATTATTATGTGACTATGTAGAATGGATTGGTACGAAAAGAATGAGAGCTTTAAGTATTCAATCACCATTCCATGTATCTAAAACCAATCCATTACCATGGACTGAAAAGTGGATCGGGGGTGGTAATGTACAAGTAGCACCACAAGAAACTGAAATCACTTCATATGTAACAGGTGGTGTAAAGAAAGATATGACAACAGACACATTAGCAGCATTGAGTTTATAGGAGAATATAATGAAAATAGAAATTTTTGGTAAAGAGCAATGTCCATTTTGTGTTCAAGCAATAACATTAGCAGAGCAGTTAGAAGAAAGCACTTATACATATAAGAAGTTAGGAAATGATTTTACACGAGAAGAGTTGTTTGAACAATTTCCAACAGCTAGAACATTTCCACAGATAAAAATAAATGGTGAAGTCGTCGGTAGTTTTGCCAATTTTAAAGAATTTATAAAGGATAAGATATGAGTGTAAAACAAATCGATTGCCCTATGTGTTACAATAAGTCTCGTGTATCGTGTGAAGAAGAAGATCCAAAATACTGTCCAATTTGTGGTGAACCAATTGAAGACAATCTTGAAGAGTTAAACTTTAATGACTAGTATATATAATACATGTGGTTATATAATGACAAAGAATGGATCCCGCCTGAAGGCTTTAGTTCTGACGACTATTACGGGTTTGTGTATCTCATAACAAATGAGAAGACGAATCAAAAGTATGTCGGTAAGAAATTCTTTTGGTTTAAGAAAACTCTAGGCATTACAAAAACTAGAAAGCGCAGAAAAAAGACCTTAGTTGAATCCGATTGGAAAACATACTTTGGTTCAAGTAATTCACTCAATGAAGAAATAAGCTCCAATGGCAGTGCCCATTTAAAACGAGAAATTATTCATTTGTGTAAAACAAAGGGAGAGTGCGCATACAAAGAGGCTAAGGAGCAGTTCGACAGGGATGTCCTTTTGACTGATGACTACTATAATGGCTTCATAGGATGTAAGATTGGTGCACCCTCAGTAAAAGGTTTAAAAAAATAGTTTACATTTACGATAAACTGTGTTATAATATATATTATATAAAGGTTTAAGCTATGTCAAACATAATACAATTTCCCACCTCGGAACGAGTAAGGCAAGTCCTTGATGAAAAGATCGATAATGTTATCAATAGAGAAGAACAGGCTGAAATTCAAAGAGAAGAGTGTGTTGAACTAGCACATTATTGTTTCCAACTAATAGATCAAGCTATAAGCGGTAATGAGTTTATAGATGGTTTCGAAAATATGGACTTCCTTGATTTAAGTAAACAAGAAGGTAGAGATATATCAGTGATTATCAATCTACTCGCTGCAACATTCTATCGTTATAAAGGTTTAGAACATCCATTCCAAGAAGATCTAGACATCAGTGACGCTAAGCTAGATACATTAATGGGTCCAGCTAATATAGCTACTGAAGCTGAATTAGAATTAGAATTACAAGAACTAGAAGAACTATTGAAAGAGAGTGAAGAAGATGATATTGATTGATTATAACCAAATTGCATTATCGAATATTATAGTGCAAAAGCTAAATGATGAAAATATGATAAGACACATGATATTGAATAGTATACGGGCATACAATAAGAAGTATCGAGATCAGTATGGTCAAATGGTCATTTGTTGTGATGGTATGAATACATGGAGAAAGCAATACTTTCCTCAGTATAAAGCAGCTCGTAAGAAGAATAGAGATGAACAGTCTGATACTGATTGGCCTGAAATCTTTCGTATTCTTAATCTAGTACGAGATGAAATCAAAGAGAATCTACCTTATAAGGTTATTCATCTAGAAGGTTGTGAAGCTGATGACGTGATTGGTGTACTTGCACTTGAAACACAAGAGTTCGGTAAAGATGAGCCAGTTAAAATCATCTCATCTGATAAAGACTTTATTCAATTGCATCGCTTTAAGAATGTATCTCAATTCAGTCCGATGCAAAAGAAAGAAGTAACTGATAAGAACCCACACATATATCGCTTCAATCATATCATGAAAGGTGATAGGGGTGATGGCATCCCTAATATCAAATCAGCTGATAATGTATTTGTTGAATCAATCCGACAGACACCAATAAGCGCTAAGCAACTACAAGAGTGGCTAGATAATACTGAGAGCTTAAAGGATGTATTAGGTGATGAGTTATACCGTAACTATCAGCGTAATAAAAAATTAATTGATTTAACCGAAATACCAGAAAACATCAGTGAAATGATTATAAATACTTTTAACAATAGTAAAAAACCAATGCAAATGAAAGCATTAAACTATTTAATTAAGAAACGATGTAATCTATTGATTGAAAGCGTAGAGGAATTTTATAACAATGGCTAAAGAACTAGTAATATCAACAATTCTTAAAGATCTTGCAGAAATTAAAACAGCAAAAGCTAAGAAAGCATATCTCATTAAGAATGAATCACGTCAACTCAAGACCTTCTTAAAAGGAGCGTTTGACAAATCACTCGAATTTAATTTACCGAAAGGCACACCCCCATATACTCCTAATAAAGATTCTAAAGCTGGCTTTGGTGCAGTATCAGCTGAGTTTCGTTTCTTTGCAAAAGGATATGATGGAGATCGTTTAGAGGCTGGTGTTCGTGAAGGCAAATTCATTAAAGTTTTGGAGACAGTATCTCCAGAAGAAGCAAAACTTATAGTTATGATGAAAGATAAAGAATTGGTTGGAAAATATAAGGGAGTAACAAAAAAATTAGTCTCTAATGCATTCCCAAATCTTATCGTAAAGTGATTCATTAACCAACCGTAATAAGGAGGATCCGAACTTAAATACCTATATGATGATCAATTAAAACTTTATGGAGGGCAAAATTCTATATGAGGTTACAAGAGATCGAACGGTTAAAGAAGGATAGGAATAAAGCAACATACTATCGTGCACGACTGTTAAAGAAAGGAAAGTCAGATAAAGCATTTAAAATGCAAAAGAAGATAGATTATCTTGACGAGTATATTGAAGAATTAAGGTATGTATCATAAGTAAGGAGGTGATTAAATCTAGAGTAACCCCTACAGTTTTTGTTGTAGGGGTTTACTTTTACTCAAAACTGTGTTATAATATACATTATGAATATATTTATTTTAGACAATGATCCTATATATGTTTGAAGATGCTGTAAAATCTTACCGTGCATTCTACCAAACTAAACAAGCAAGGTTCGATATGAAGTGGACCAAACGTAAACAACCGGAGTGGTTTCATGCCATTGTATGATTTTAAAAATTTAGAAACTGGTGAAGTAGAGACAAAGATGATGTCTGTTGCATCAATGGAAGAGTACGTCAAAGATCCTAATATTCAACAAGTACTATCAGCGCCAAAGGTTATAAGCGGCAATAAAAGTACTATCAGTCAAGCAACTGATGGATTTAATGATGTTCTCAAAGCTATTAAGAAAAACTCAGATCCTAAACGTTGTACAATAGATACAAAATGAATAAACCACAACGCTTACGTTTAGAACATTTAAAAACATTAGAGCCAGCTACGACGACTCAAGAAGAAGTATTTAAAGCTTATAGCGATGGGCAAAATTTAAGTATCTCTGGTGCTGCAGGAACAGGTAAAACTTTCATATCTTTATATCTAGCTTTAGTTGATGTAATGGATAAAGAGACACCCTATGAAAGAGTGATCATTGTTCGTTCAGCTGTACCTACAAGAGACATGGGATTTCTACCTGGAACTCAAGAAGAAAAAGAAGCAGCTTATACTGCACCATACGAAGTAATTGTTAATGATCTCTTTGATGACGGTGATGCATGGAATAAACTCACTCAAATTAAAACAATAGAGTTTATGACTACATCATATCTTCGTGGACAAACATTTAATAATGCTGTTGTAATTGTTGATGAATCACAAAACTGTAACTACCACGAGCTATGTTCTATTATAACTCGTATCGGTCGTGATGCTAAGTTTGTAATGTGTGGTGATTACTATCAATCAGACTTTACAAAGAATACCGAAAAGGAAGGCATTAATCAATTCATTAAGATACTTTCTCATATGACATCATTTGATATTATTGAGTTTGGATTTGAAGACATCATACGTAGTAGTCTCGTAAGAGATTTCATTATGACTAAAGAATTAGTCGATAGAGGTAAATTATGAAGTGGGAAGAGCAAGAATATGTAAGAGATTATGATAGTGAAGCAAGAAATTTAATAAGACCATTGAGCAATACACAGTGTTATGACTTATATGCGATCGTACTAAAAAAATTACAGATGTCTAATAGTATACGCAGAGATAAAGAATTAAAAGCTGTTAAGAAAGTGATTGAAAATCGTGACAATATTGATACGTATAGACTTAAATCTATAATAATTGGTCATAGTGAAATGTCACGAAACGCAAGACCTAAAGATGGACAAACAGACGTAAATAGAAAAAAGGTGTAATATGAAAAGCACAACAATGATGTATGTAGATAAGTTACTTCATACTTATTCAAATGATGATTCAAGTAAACGAGCTCAAGTATGGGAAAAGCATGATGCTAACAAAATCACGCATTATGGTTGCCGATACTATGAAAATCAAATCTTTGCATTCGATGAGTTCTATCCTAATAAAAGTATTCATTGGGCTGAATCTTGCGCTAATAACTGGGTTGAATGTATTAAGAAAAGATGAGTAAGCTTCAAGATTATGTACACGTTTATGATGATGTAATGACAAAAGAAACATGTGATCATTTAATATCTTTATATGATGCGGCAGAACCTAAGAAACACATGTTAACTGAGACCTATGATTTTCATGAAATTAATATGATGCAAAATCATGCGTTTAGAAATGTGAGTCAACAGTTTACTGGTTTAATGGGAGGAATATATGAGAAGTATTCTTCGCAATTTGAGTTTTTCCCTAGGACGAAAAATTTTGAGCAGCCTCGAATAAAAAGATACGAGCCGAATGAAAGTATATTTAGATGGCATTGTGATGCTACAACAAAAGAGTCTTATAACAGATTACTTGTAATGTTTTTCTATTTAAATGATGTGGAAGAAGGCGGAGAAACTAGATTTAGATTTGAACCATCGATGCAAGAAATTTCAATTAAACCAAAGGCTGGTTCAGTAGTATGTTTTCCACCTACTTGGCAATATCCTCATTGTGGCAGTACACCAATATCAGGACCAAAGTATGTCATATCAAGTTATGCTTGGATATAAAGACGTGACCCATTATAACAAAACAGTCTAATAAAACCGTGTACATATCTAAATACCTGTGTTATAATAGCTATATAAATTAATGGAACAGGACTTATATTATGACTACAACAAGAGTATTATTTGATCACGATAAACAAGCTGATTATGATTTTGACACTTCTGTAGAAATTTTAAGAAAGACTGCCGTTGATGATTATACTGCATTTTGTAGTCGTCGTGAAAGAGGTGAGTTTACTGATGATGCTTACTTCCAAAAACGAATTAATGAATTTGATGAAAAGCTGGTGATTAATAATCGTGGTAGTAAGTATGTTAAGCTTATATCCGATCGATCAGTTTGGGGATTTGTTGTTAAGAAAGATAGTGACAAATTCAAACGTGGTGATATTCTATTAGCCGCTTCATGGGCTGCACCAGCCACTAACAAAGCTCGAGGAAACATTTTCGAAGAATACAGTGTAGCTTGGACAGGACCTATGTACCTATGAGATTATTAGAAGGTTCAATTGTTGCTCTTAAAGAAATCACAAAGTGGACTGAAGTGTCCTACAATCAACCTAACCATACTTACTTTCTCAATGCAGCGGGTAAGTTGGTTGCTTATAAGATATCTGGTAAAGATAAGTTTGTAACATTTAAGAAGCCACTCATGTTCGATAAAGCAAGACGAAAATTCATAACACTTAAGGTAACAAAATAATATGGCATTTATTCACAAACCACTAGATCTAGGTTACGAAGATCTTACATGCGAAACGAAGTCTACCGGCAGAAAGTACATATCTCCAGATGGTAAAGATTATCCATCAGTTACAACTGTACTCAGTCATTTAGGTGAAGACGCTATTCGTGCATGGCGAGCGCGGGTCGGCGAAGAGGAAGCAAATAAAATTTCGACCCGCGCTTCTAGACGTGGAACAACTGTGCATACAATGCTAGAAAAATATGTAGACAATGATCCTGATTACAAAGAAGGTGCAATGCCAGATATTGTAGCTACAGCATCAAGTCTATTTAAAACTCTTGAAGAAAACGTTAATGAAGTATGGGGTCAAGAACTGGCTCTTTATTCTGATCATCTTAATATGGCAGGTCGTGTTGATCTAGTTGGTGTATGGAATGGTGTTCCATCTATTATTGATTATAAGACATCACGTAAGTTAAAGAAAAAAGAATACATCACTGGTTATTTCTTACAGTGTACAGCTTATGCTATCATGATTGAAGAAAGAACCGGTGTGCCAATTCCTCAAATTGTTATTGCAATTGCTGGTGATGAAGGTGAACAAATCTTTATCGAAAAACGTAATAATTGGATTAAACCATTACGTGAAGCAATCGCTGAGTATAACAGAAGAAAATTATTTGGAAGAAAATAGTGTACATTTATATTGAACTGTGTTATAATGGTTATATAAATTGGAAATAGGAAAGAAAATGCACAAGAACATTATATTAACAGATTGTGATGGAGTGTTGTGTGATTGGGAATACGCATTTCATCACTGGATGCTATTAGAAAATAAATTAAATGTCATTAATCCAGAAGAGTACAACGTTGGTGCTCAATTTAATTTATCAAGACAAGAAGGTAAAAGACTAGTTCGTGAGTTTAATGACTCTGCTGCTATTGCATTCTTACCACCTTTAAGAGATGCAGTCTATTATATGAAACGACTGAATATGCTACACGGTTATAAGTTTCATTGCATTACATCTCTTAGTACAAATAAGTATGCACAGAAGCTGCGTATTCAGAATCTAGAGTTATTGTTTGGTGATAACATATTTGATGACTATATTATCCTTGGATGTGGTGATGATAAAGATGATGCTCTTGAACCATACCGTGATAGTGAATGTTGGTGGATTGAAGATAAACCAAAGAATGCTGAGCTTGGTCAGTCTCTAGGTCTTAATTCGATACTAGTTGCTCACGACCATAATGCAGATTATAGCGGAGATATTCCACGTTATCAGAGATGGAAAGATATATATAAACATATTAGTGGAGAATTATAAATAACATGGCAACTAACAAAGAATATAGAGGGCAAATTTATTGAGCACACTAGTCATTACTGAGGAAAGCGGTTTTGAAGAATTTTATTGGAAAAATGCTAAGGACGTTACTATAAGTCCTAAGTTTCCAAAGAGAACACTTGCACTCGAATGGTTTAGTATGCATGAAGAATGGATGAAAGAATCAGATAGAGATTCCTTTGCAAATTTAATGTATATGAAAAGCAATAACTAAGGAAATATTATGCAATTATTAGGTAAAAATGTTTTATTAACTGAAGTGGAAAAAGAAACAAAAACTGCTGGTGGTATTATCCTCACTGGTGAAACATCAAAAGCTGTAAAGCCAGGATTGGTTCTAGGTGTAGGCGATCTTGTACTAAATATTCCAGTAGGTCATAGAGTCTATGTTGAATGGGACGGTGCAATGCCAATTGACTATAAGGGTGAAAGAGCATGTATTGTTGATTCATCTAAGATTAAAGCAGTACTAGGAGAAGACGGGCACTAATATGTCAAATGGACAATGGGAAGGCGGCAAAGGTAGTAATCAGCGCAAAGCCAATAATCAAAAACAGTTTGATAACAATTGGGATGCGATCTTCGGCAAAAAGGATTTACCATCTGGTGTCGATGATTGTGCTACAGCCGCGCAGGCCAGCGTCAGAGTGCAGCAAATGAATGGAAGAAGCAATCCAGTTAAGAAGAATATGGATAAGCTCCATAAACC
>Ga0208560_1000045_pt1 | contig 15863 bp, 12 predicted proteins | sample Virmet3827_250_FD_185742 | JGI IMG/M metagenome (GOLD analysis project Ga0208560, IMG submission 185742) | Marine viral communities from the Southern Atlantic ocean transect to study dissolved organic matter and carbon cycling - metaG 3827_250... | ecosystem: Environmental > Aquatic > Marine >...
GGCAGGGCGATGGCGTCGGCCAGTGCTTCGGCAAGCCATTGCCAGCGTTCGCGGCTGCATTCCTGCCGCGCGAGCAGCAGGAACGTGCCACCGTTCAGCCGTGCCGCGACCCAGGCATTGCTGCTTTCGAGCTCGTCCGCGGCGAAGTGCTTGATCCGCTGTGCCACTTCGACCAGCGCGCCGTCCCCGGCCAGTTCCCCGAAAGCCACGTTCACATTATCGATCCGGCCGAGCGTAATGAGCATCGCCTGGATCGGGCAGGCGATGGTGTCCGAAGGCCATTCGCGCTGCCAGCGCGCGATCGTCTCACGCGCGGAAGGCTGATCGGCCAGACCGGTAAGTGCGTCGCGCGTTTTCCTTATCGGTTCTTTCGGGTTCGTGGCCATTTCCCAGTCCTTATCCGCGCGTAATGGCACCGTTATCAGTATTTCGGACGTGTTGCCAAATGGGACGTAGCTTCATAGGGACCGCGCGGGTACCGGGAAGCGGGTCTTGTCCTGAACGGGAGGGTCAACGGAAAGCATGTCCGAATACAACCGCCTGGCCTTGGTCGTTTCCGACGCCCCGCGGGCACAGGAAGCGGCAGAGCGGGAATTTAGATCCGTTACGGACTGGGTCCCGCTCGAAGAAGCCGATGCCGTCGTGGTTCTCGGCGGCGACGGCTTCATGCTGCAGACGCTGCATGCCATGCTCGACACCGGCCGCATCATTCCTGCCTATGGGCTCAACCTGGGCACAGTCGGGTTCCTGATGAACCGCAACCGCAATCCTGAGACGCTGATCAAGCGGATCGGGAAGGCCAAGCCGCATCACATCGCACCGCTCAGGATGCAGGCCGAGACACAGGATGGCGCGGTCCACACGTTCTGCGCCATCAACGAGGTCAGCCTGCTGCGCGAGACGCGTCAGACCGCCAAGCTGGAAGTCACGGTCGACGACAAGGTGCGCATCGCCGAACTGGTTTGCGACGGGGTGCTGGTGGCGACGCCGGCAGGTTCGACCGCATACAACCTGTCCGCCGACGGGCCGATCCTGCCCCTCGATTCGAACCTGTTGGCGCTGACACCGATCAGCCCGTTCCGCCCGCGCCGGTGGCATGGGGCGATCCTGCCCGATCGCAGCCGCATCTCGCTGCGCGTGCTCGAACAGGAAAAGCGCCCGGTGTCCGTCGTGGCCGACCAGCGCGAACTGCGTCACGTCTCGTCGGTGGGGCTCGAAATCGCGCGCGACAGCGAATTGACGCTGCTGTTCGACCCCGGCCACGCGCTCGACGAACGCATCGTGGCCGAGCAATTCGTGGTCTGATGCACCCGCCCGTGCGGCTGCGTAAAAGTTTTGCGAAATGCCCGCTTGCCAAACCGGAATCGCACCCATATAGGCGCACCCCTGCCCAGCGGGCTGCTCCCCGATAGCTCAGCGGTAGAGTAGGTGACTGTTAATCACTTGGTCGTTGGTTCGAATCCAACTCGGGGAGCCATTTTTTCAATGACTTAGACGCATCCACCTACGACTAGGCTAAGTCTAGGTAGCAGATAGGTATCGGTGCGTTGCGTTTCAGAAGGGTAGGACTGCCCTGCTCTCCCCAAGTCGCCTCCACCTCTAATACCCCCCACTCAGTACATGAGAAAATTTCTTCAAAATCTCATTCAGCCGAATCTCTGCTTCACATAGTCAGTGATCGACAACCCAGACAGCTCGGCAGTAGCATTCCCCCCTCGGACAAAGAAACGCTGCTCTTTTCCATCTTTGAGAAATGCAGGCTTTGGTCCCTTCTCGCACCTCACTGACAAAACTCGCTCACCATCCTCATCTTCGAAATGTGGATGGATGTACGGAAGGAACACGTCGCCCATTCGGTCCTTTATGAGATTAACGAGGTGAAGCCCCATCTTGTCCTCATTCGGGAACTTGTCAGCACCAATACCCAGCACTTCGCCATCGTCGGCGACGCCAATCAACAGCGTGCCCCCTTGAGCGTTTAGAAAGCCAGCTATCGTTTTGAGCGCACTGAGATGCATTTTCTCATCTGGCTGCCCCGTATGAAGATTGATCCTCAACGTAGACTTGAACTCGACTGCACCCGTCTCTCCTCCAGCGATAAGGTCAGCAATTGAAGGAGGAGCGGCTGGACGACCGTCTGCATCCCCTCTGAGCTGCTCCCAAGCGCGACGAACAACTTTCGCCATGCGGAGCCGCCGCTCAACCAAGAACTCTTCATAAGGCATTTCCCACCAAAGGTGCGGTAGTGCATGGAGGTCGTACAGGCGCTCTCGCTCGCTCGCTGTAAGTCGCGCATCGATTTCAGGGACGTAAGCCGAAGGCGCTTGCTTTCCAATCTTGATATTCTTTGGCCACTCGACAGGAGCAAAGTTTGCGATCTGATTTATCTGCTTGAGGTCATGGATGCCCTGCTCTTCTAGGTGGCCTCTTGGGAAAAGGTGGTGTTGCTCCAGCGCTGACTTGGTGCCCTTGATTGCGGGATCAACCATGGCTGCGATCTTAAGAGGGCTAAACAAGGCAGGAGCGTCCAACATGATAAGCGCGGCTTGATACGCGAACAGAGTTGGACTTCTCGAAGCCGATGTTGCCAACTGACTTGGAAGCGTGATCTCCCAATAGTCATTCGTTAGCGTCGTGTCGCAGATGTTCCTCAACTTGGTGAGAAACGCGTCCGCGCTATCCAAGTCTCTTAGCTGAGCCAAATCAGCCTCAAATCGGGTTTCAGGGGAGCTAGTATAGCGCCCTGTCATTGCCGACATGAAATAGAACTGGGCTATGGCTTGCCGCATCTCTTGGCGATCAATGCCGTAATCGCGGATACCGATTAGATAGACCACATAACTGTAGATGATGGCAGTCTCAGAGCTGACCATCTTTTGGCCTCGATAGCCCGCAAGCTTGAGGGAATCCAAAAAGTGATGCCAGTTTGCGAGCTTTAGTACGGCTGCCTGTGCATCCTGCATCAGGCCAAACTGACCGTCTCGCTTCTCAGGGTTATCCAATCCTGTGGATGCGTCCTTGCCCCGCAGTGCCCCATAGACGTTCTTTAGACGAGCGCGCTTTAGCGCCACGCCCACAGTTGCTCTGAGCATTTGGTCTGGTGATGGCTTAATGAAATGATTGAAAGGTGAGGCCTGCCCTTCGCTGGGCACGGTTGCATTAAGAGCGAAGTTCTCAAGCTGCATCCGGCCCTCGTCCCAGAAGACCGACATTAGCGTCATGATAAAGTCAGCTTGGTTGAGAGCTTTCCCCTTGCCATTGATACGGACAAACACCTCGGCAATCGTTTCTTCATCTACCGACGAATCCAAGGTGAGAGCAACAAACGTATAGTTGGTCAGATTGCGGAGGCTGTCGATAGCGTCCTCGATCTGCTCCTCTTCGTCCTCGGTGATTTCTCGAACTTCGGTGAGCTGTTTCAAGAACGCTTTTCGGAATGCTCCGGCCTTGAAGTCCGGTGCCCAAAGAACTGAGATATCAGGGATGAACGCCCGGTCTTTCTTGATGGCAGCGTCCGCCACGTCAAAGCGACCGGACAAAGGGTTAAACGCAATCTGTATGCGCTCCTTTTTGAAGTTGGAGCGCAGTACCTCCATGCCCTTAACCACCGCGTAGAGTGAGGTAAGTCGCTGTTGACCGTCCACGATAGCTAGCTCAGGAACAGACTGTTTTGCACTTGTCCCGATGTTCTTGAGACCTGCATCAACGCCGGTTTTCCAGAACAAAAGAAAACCGGCTGGGTATCCACGATAAAGGGAGTCGAAGAGGTCACGAACGTTGACGTTGGGCCAGACGAAAGGACGCTGAAGCTCAGGCAGGCCAATCTTACCCATATCGATATCCTCGATCAGAGAGGATATTGGAACGTTGCTCGTCGTGAAAATTGCCATCTGCGTCCCTCGAAAATTCGCTTTAACCGCCAGCGATAGTCCTATCGATCAGGTCAAACTTGCGATCAGTCGGCATGCAGAATAAGCAAGCTCCTCCGCTCGCCTCGGCCCATGCGTTGCCAATATCACGCTTCTGTTGCTCGCTCTCGTATCGATCTGCGCCCTTATACTCGACCGCGAGTATGCGCCCGTCCTTCAGCATAGCGACGAAGTCAGGATAGAATTTCTGGTGCGGTAGCTGGAGCCAGAACGACGACTTCTTCAGCTCCACATTGCGGACCCAATAGCGGACCTCGTCGCAGCGATCGAGGTGAACCGCACAGTCGAATTCCTCGCCTTGGTGTTTGAGGTCGCCAACGATGTCCATGTAGTGCTTGTTGAAGCGCGTGCCGCCGCGATACGGCTTGTTGTAGGCGTAGCGCTCTTCATCAAATATCATTGCCAGCTCGGAGCTTACGGCAAAGTTCTCAGCGTTATCTGCAAAGAGCGCCGAGTAGTTGGCTTGCTCCCGCTCGCCTCTCAGGTCGGCAATCAGCTCAACGATAGCCTTGCGAAGGTCATACTTGTTTCGGGCCAGCACATCGAGGCTAAGCCCCTCACCTTCAAGTGCTCTCAGGGCATTGGAGATAAAGACCACGGCGCTCGGTTTGGTCACGTCAGTGTGTTTGATGCCGCTGTCGATCCAGTTCACCAAGCGCGGCAACGTCCATGCTGGTTCTTGTATCACAGCGGCCAGCTCTTCCTGCATTCGGCCAACAAAACCAATCTCGACCTTACCCTTTTCGGTAACGTCGATTTCGCCTTCTTCGCTTTCGTCTCTGAGCTTGAAGCGCTCGGCAATGCTGCTCGCATCGCACTCATCGAGCCGCCAAGGCAGGTCCAGGAAGTGCTCTTTGCTAAACAGCTCTAACTCGCCCTGCTTCTTGAAACCCATAAGCGGGACGATGAATGGAGGCTTGTCTTCCTCTGAACTTGCTTGAAGCGGAATATTGTTTGTCTTGGCGTGCAGGCGCTCGACAACCTTCTCTGCCTTCGGAATCTTTGCCAGCGCGAGCTGAAGGGTATTCCTGCTGTCTTTCGACATTGGGCCTTTAAACTTCAGAGAGCCGCTTTGCCTATCCAACACAACTCGCGCTTTGACTGCGGCTGGCAGGTTATCGATTGCTTGTGCGACCGCTTCAATCGTTTCGGCATCGTCATCGATTGGATCAGACTCGAACTCGTAATCGTCACTGTCCTCTGCAAATCCAATATCGCCTTGGCTCGTGATGAGTTGCTCTGCTTCAATGTGATTGAACCCAGCGCCTTCGACCAGTCCATCTTTCAGCTTTTGTGCAGCATCATCGAATGATTGAGCGGCAACGAATGCATATGCCCGATTGAGAGCATCACGCTGCTTGCGCTTTGCCTTCGGCATGCGAAGCACGCGGCCTAGTATCTGCTCGATAGCGGTTTGTGAGACCTGCTCAGCGACCGAGCACAGAATGTAGGCAAACGGGCAATCCCAACCTTCTTTCAACTTCTGAACGGTGATGATGTAGCGAACGGGGCAGCGCTCGTCGGCGATAGGAAACTCAAGGTCGTCCAAGTCTTTGCGCGGCCCAGTATGGACGGCAATTTGCTCTTTCGGAATGCGCTTATCGTCGAGCAAATGCTGCTCGATCACATCCCAAGTTAGACGGTGCGGGTCGTCCTTCTTGGCGCTTTGTGCCTGAAATAGGATTGTCGGGCGAATGTACTCTTTAGTTTCATTGCGCTCTGCTTTCGCAGCTTCTTCAAGTGCCGACTGACAATCAAGCGCTGCTCCAACTGTCTTACGCCACTTGGTATCCGTTGTGAGCCGGATCGGCAGCTTAATCATCTCCTCTGCCTTCAGTTCGGCTGCGGATACCGAGTGCAGAATGTTGGAGGCGTGTTGGTCTCTTGCGGGATCGTGATCGGTCTGAGGTGTCGCGGTGAGTTCAAGAATGAGCGAAGGATCAAATCGTGCCAATGTGTCGAATGAAAGATTGGTTCGAGCGTTGTGCGCTTCGTCCACAATCACCATCGGCCTATGCAGCCTCAATAGGTTAGCTAGCGAGGCGATTGGTCGATCTGTTCCTTCGACCACCTGCAAGCGGTCAACCTGCGCTTCAGACAAGCCTGAGAAGTGGTCCATCAAATCGCCGCTGTCCTCATAGACCTTGCGGTTCTTCGTTTCATCGATGCGGAATGATTGGATAGTAGAGACGATGATGCATGCGCTCGCTTCAGCATCGGCGCGCGACATGGCCAGTGCCTCATCCTTGGACAGCACGCTGACATTGCGGCCAAAGTCCTTTGCCAAGGCTGTCCTATAAGGATGTTCCAAGTTTTTGAGAGCAGACAAGGTCTGCTCAAGAATTGCATCGGATGGAACAAGCCAAAGGACCATTGGGTTTGGCGCTTGCATATACTCGAAGGCCGCAATGCCAACTGCATGGGAAGCCATGATGGTCTTGCCGCCACCCGTTGGAATACGAAGGCACACATAAGGCGTGCCGGGAGCGATCAGAGGAGCATTTCGGTAAGGGAGACCAGTTTCCTTGATGAAGCCAACGTCGGCCTCGTCGTAACGCACCGTGAGTTTCAGGAAACGACGCAAAGCATCCAGCGAGGCCTGCTGGTACTCCTTCAGCTCCAAGACAGTTCCAGCCATGTCAGCTTGCCTCGATTTGATAAGGTATCTGCTTGAAGGTTACTCTTTCTGCCTTCAGGCGCTCTTTGGTGACAGTGCATCCTTCAGCAAGAACAATGCGCTGACCTTCAAAACCATCGGGGGGAGCTGGAAGACTTGCTAGGGCGTCAGGCGTTAGAACATTACCAGAGGCTTCGCGGGCAAAGCCTTGCTCGGCTGGAGAGAACAGAAGGTAGATAGCCTTGTCGCGATGGCATCCGAGAAATGCTGAGGCCGGATCGGCTTTTTCGGGGATCGGCGAACCTGTTTCGGAAAAGAAGATATGTGCAGCAAGGTCCGGGAAAGTCACCCCAGCGTCGATGTCGCCAAACTCGTTGAAGAGAGGCGTGCCAAGAGTGCAGTATCGGAAGCCACCTCCCAATCCCTCAATATGCTTTTCAGGATCACCACTCTTGTCATAGCCGGTGGACACTCGACGCAATCGTTCAGCTGTTACCGTGCTTGCGATAGTATCATCCATTTCAACCAAAATGAATGAGGCACTTAGTTCGCTTTCTTTGTTGAGTTCGAGGATAGCCTGCCCCGTTGTCCCGGACCCCGCAAATGAATCTAAGACTAAGTCACCTTCTTCGAGGACATAGCTCAAAAGCTGCTTGATAAGGGCAGTTGGCTTCGGATAGTCAAAAGCCTTCTTTCGGTCGTAGAAAATGCTCGAAATCTCATTTGAACCGAGCCGCCCATCCATGCTGATTATGCTTGGCAGCTTATCTTCATATTCTGCCGCATAGAGTTTTATTTCAACAATCTTGTTTTCATCTTTCCCGAAGATGAAGCGCTTATCTTGCTCCATCTGGCGCGCGGTCGCTTCTGGGAAACGGTAACCCATCGCTGGCTGCTTTGTAGGCAGGCCTGTTTCTGGATGCAGTATGTCATATCGATAACCTTCGCGGCCAGGGTTGTGAACGCTTTGGCTTCCGGTGAAAATCCCACCTCTGTCGATGTACTTGTATCTGTCGAGAGGCGAGAGATACGCCTTCTGCTCTTTGTACCAAGCCTTAAACGCTTGCTGCATATCGTCTTCGTCAGGGTAGGCTTCGGAAAGCTCCCTACCTTTTTCGACTAGCAGCTCTTTCACGTCGGAAACTGGCGATTTCCAAACCGTATCCAAGCTCGATTTCCTACGAGCAGCGCAATAGATGTATTCGTGTTCAACGACGATCTGAGAGGGATTGTTGTCAGTGACGTTCTTCCAGACAATCGTTCCAACCCAATTTTGCTTTCCGAAAACCTCATCCATCACGAAAGCGAGGTTATCAATCTCGTTATCGTCAATGCTAACGAAGATCACGCCATCCTCTGCGAGAAACTCCTTGAGGAGACGGATACGTGGATAGATCATGCAGAGCCATTTGTCGTGGCGCGACAGGTCTTCAGCTTCTTTCCCTACAACATCCCCAAGCCACCGTTTTATCTCCGGTGAATTCACATTGTCGTTGTATATCCATCCCTCTTTTCCCGTGTTGTAGGGCGGGTCGATATAGATGCATTTCACCTTGCCAGCGTAGTAAGGCAGCAGCGCCTTGAGCGCTTCCAGATTATCACCTTGAACCAAGAGATTGCCAGCGTCAGGGTCGCCAGCTGACTTTTCGCCATCACAATGGACCAACCGATAGGGCACTTCGCGATGATGGTTCACCACCGCCTTTTTGCCGATCCAATCCAGTGTGGGCATTAATTCTCCTTGGCCTGCCAGTTTCGGCGTGCACTCATCGATCAAATTTGCGTTGGTCGACGGCTTACGATGAACAGAGTGACATAGCCAAGGCTTGAAAAGCGAGTTTACTCAGAATTTCAATGCGGTCCCAAGAATTGAATGACCTGCTATCCGCGCCCTCGAAGGGTCATAAAGACTGAAGTTTCCTCTCCTCCAAACACTTCAGTCGTTGTGCACCTCGTAACGTAGCCCGGTCCGCTGTCGGGCGTTAATGCCCCTTCACTCAATCGCTCGCAGCCCACCCCACTTGCTTGCATCGAGAATGCATCGCTGATTATCACAACCAAATAGCGACCTGCTGCGACACGGGAGATTCTAAAATCACCGTTCGGGGCGGCTTGACCTTCTTTCATTCCATCAATGAAAGGATACATCGCCAAAAGAGACCCCTTTCGAAGGTCATCCTTGGTGCTCTCCATTAGAGGCAGGGGTATCAAATAGACCTTAGTCGGAAGCACTCCAGATCGACCATTAATCGAGTAGGTCGAGATGCGGCCTGAGACACTGCCGAACTCCTCTACAGAAGCGCCCTGACGCGCATCGTAGCATTCAAGTCGCTGAGCAGAGTCAGTTAAGGCCGCACAGTCGGCCTGCGAAGAGCGGCTATCTTGCGCAAGGGATGCATCGGGCATCGCAAAGCTCATCGCTGCAATGGCGGCTGGCAAAACTGGGCTTCTCATTGGTGCATTTGCCTCCATAAATCAGAGGCTGGCCCGGAAAAGCCGGGTGTTAGTAACCCTGCACTGTCACAGAGCGCCGCCACCTTTAGGCGGACCCTGGACATACGCGACGGCCACCCTGCCGAAACTGGTTCGACCGGCGACAGTGGTTTGAGGTTACTAAGCCTCGCAGACGGGACTGACCGCCTGTTCGTCTTGTCTAGCAAGCTATTTTGAGTGGTTCAACGACCGAAGGAAGAGATATCTTTTGGTTCAGAGTCAACGTGGTACGTCGGGAGGCAGAGCCATGGGTAAGCAGCAGAATCAATGCATAGAGCTGTGCCATTTGCCGGGAGGGTTTGTCTGTTGTGCCGTTAGCCTTCGAGCGCCATTGAAGAGGTCATAGGCAGCCCTTTTGCCCTGCAAGACGTTTGCCACGGTGCTTGGCGAGCAACGAAATGCTGTTGCGATCTCTGAGCGTGAGTGTCCACGCTTTCGAAATTCGCAGATAGCCATCTTTGACCATGAGGGGAGCTGCGCACGCCCTCTCACCCGCGCCATAGTCAAGGCATCCTCAGGTCTAATTTCTGCAACGATCTGGTCCACGTCGTCCAAGATTGTTGGGTCCGCTTTTGCTGCTCTGAGTGCTGCTATTCTGTAGGACCAGACAGATGACTTAGAGCGGTTAAGCGCGGCGGAGAAGAACGAGCCAGATAGGCCGGGGATTAGCATGAAGGAGTGAAATGCCCTGCGACATTGGCCGCGTCCGGGTATCTTCGCTGGCTGCCACGTTGCTGGTCTATCGAGTGTGGATTTTTCTGAGTGGAAGTTGGTCATCAATACTGCTCACCACTGTGTTGGCCTTTGCGATCCACCCATTTTTCTGAGATCGGGACAGTTAAGACAGTTTGGACAGTCCGGTATAAAGTGCAGAGAAAAAGCCAACTAGACATGGTTCTGGTGAAACCGTCCTCAACTGTCCAACCATCCCCAATGGTCAACTGCCTTATGCCGCATGGGATAGAGGCTCGTAGCGACGCATCAAACAAAGAGGGTCATCTACTTCAGCCAAATCCAGCAAATTTAGCAACTGAGCGCGTCGAGCCCTCGAAATGAACATGACTGGGTTGAAAGGGTCCTGAAGTCTCAATCGTCCGTTCTTACGATCAAAAGCGCCATGCACTGTTACTTCCCCAGCGCTACGCTTAGCATTGCCACATCGAACCCAACGATCGACATCATCCGATGGCCAAAGCGCAAGCGAGATTCTCGCTTCATCAAAGCGCCAATCTGTAAAGCAAACTCGCAATGGAGAACTCAAGAGCGGCGCATCATAAAGCCAAGACTGACGCTCACATAAAGGCTCAGAGTTTGGACCTAACGGGTCAATTATTGCTTTGCTGAGTCCGACAGTGACCGCATGCGATAGCAGTTTGTCGCTGATGTACTTTCGTTCGTTCATGCTGCTTCCTCAAGAAATCCTGTGCGGAGCTTCAAACCCACGCGATATTTCCTGCCACTCCGTTTCTCTGCCCGAAATCCTTTGGCGCTGAGCGTTCGACCAAACATGGTCTGGCTCACTGGAGATCGACCCGTATCATTGGAGTGCTTACGGTAAGTCTCATAAAGTGACGAAGATGAGACCGCCGCGCTTGAGACAAGCTCGCATCTCTCTTCAACGAACTGACCTACAGTGTCCATTTCGGAGCGATACCCAGCGGTTGCCTCAGCAACAGCCTTAGGTGTTTGCAGACCGTTTTCATACCAATCGACCGATCCTCGAACGATCCATGCGAGGATGCCCGGTTTTTCGGCTTCTAGCTTCTTGCTTAGCTCACGGTCCTGCTCTTCGACGGTGAAGTTTCGGTTGAATGGGATGATCCGAAGACGCCGCCAAATAGCAGCGTCGCTTCCGTTCACATGCGGAAGCTGGTTTGTGGCCAGACAGACCTTAAACGTTGGCCTAAACTCAATGAACTCTTTGAACAGAAATCGGGCGACAATAGGTTCATCGCCAGTAATCTGCTTCAGCAATCCGTCCGCCAAACGCTGGTCTGCGTTTGCCTCAGATGCTGTGACAAGCCGAGACCCTGCCAAACGCGCCAGATCATTGGAGGCAGCACCAGTCTTGGCAATCAGTGTCTCTGTAGGGGTGTGCTTTCCATAGGGTCCAAGTACGCCGCGCAAGGTGTTCAGTAGAGTGCTTTTACCGTTAGCCCCTTCCCCAATTAGGAAGAAAAGGCACTGCTCTCGGGTCTCTCCGGTTGCGGTATAGCCTGCCACCCGCTGAACGTACTCACCGAGTTCCTTGTCATTTATCAAGACGTCATCAACGAAGCGATCAAAGGTAGGACAAGTAGCTTCAGGTGCATATTCTATGTCGATAATGTGGGTCGCAAACGCCTCTCGATCATGCGGCAATAGCTCGCCTGACCTTAAGTCAATCATACCGTTTGCCACGTTTAAGAGATGCGGCTGGCGGTCGAAAGCTGAGAAATTGATCGGGATGCCCAATTCAGTTTTCGCCAATTCAATCATGCCCGATATGCGTGGCGACGTTTGAGATTTGTGAGCAAAATGTACTCGCCGCTTGATTGTATCGGGATCGTTGCTCAGCTTTGCAGTTGAAAGTAGCTCATCCACGACTTGCTTTGCTTGACGAGCAACGTGTCCTTCAATGTCCCGCTGCCAACAGCGTCCATCCCAAACGAACCAAACTTTCGCAGATGGTTCATACCGAGCATTGCCATCAAGTTTGTCGACCAAACGACGTGCGTTTCCTAGTTCGGTATCAGGATACTCCGAGCCACGCTCATAGCGTTTGACGCTTTGAATAATCCGCTCGACCTCATCGTCGGCTAGCGGGGGAACACAGCAAGCTACGTTTTCCGCCAAAACAGCTGCTTTAATCGCTTCGTCAGACAGGCCACGAGCGACGAGACCGCAAGCCATACGGAACAGAGTATCATTACGGCCACCTTCTTCGACCGGGCCGCCAAACTTGGTCCCTGCTGATTTGATGCGTCGCTGACCGCAAGCGAGGTCGATCAACCAACTAGGAGCTTCGGCAATGTCTACTTCACGCTCCCAAGAGTAAGCATTGCCAGACTCATGGATGCTTGGGGCAGCTACAACGTAGCCTCCAGCTTTCAGGTCAACCCCAATGTAACCGTCAACGCTAGGTCGGTCTCTCAATCCTGCGGCTTCGGCTGGGACATTAAAATACAAGTGCCTGCCGCCTCCTCCGGTCTTGGCGGACAACGTATCCGGAAGTTCGCCAAATGTGCGTTCCAAGCGTTCAAAGCTGGCGTCGCCATCGTTGCGGGGGTCAATATCGACTACAATGAGGCGAGACTGCTCACCTGTTACAATCCCAACATTATGAGCAGTGTCAGTCTGAAACCAGCGAGAAACTTGTGCAGCATCTGTTGAGGCGTCGTTCTTTCCGTGCGCCGTTGCAGGAATTTTACTCCTTGGACGGAGCGGCAAGACTGGAAACCCTCTCTCCGCGTAGTCAATTGCAGCTGAAGCGACTGAACTCATCGCGCCACCGCAGCACTTGAAACAAATGAATCCAACTCATCGACTGAGTAACGCACCGCCGAACCAAGCTTGTGAAATACTGGCCCCTTACCCGCCCATCTCCACCGGGCCAAAGTTTTAGGAGAGAGACCCAAATAATCTGCAGCATCAACTTCTCGAATTAATGTCTTTTTCGTCATGTTACGTTTCCTTATCTGTAGAAGTTATGCGCTCTCTATTACTACAAGCACCCTCTCGAATGAAGGAAATTGCTTTGATACCAACATGAACCGCTCTCTAACTCTCCTTTGGTATAGAACTTGCTTGCTTTAGCAGCTCTGCGCCAATTGCATCGGCGGCAGTGCGGACGGGGTCCTGTGCCAGATGGGCGTATCGTGTTGTCGTCGCCGCCTGCTTATGCCCTAGCAAGCGACCAAGCATGTGAAGGCTAAGCCCCATTCCAGCACCAACGCTAGCAAAGGTGTGTCGCAAGTCATGCAAGCGCACGTTTTCCAGCTCAGCCATCTCACGCACCAAACGCCAAGGCTTTTGCAGGTTTACTAAATGGGCGTTCTTTCTCTTGCCCGCGATAACGAAAGTTTCGCCTGCTTGGGTCGCCTTCAAGTCGTTGAGAACTTCGATTGCTGGCTCACCTAGTGACACAAGCAAAGCACCTGACTTAGTGTCGGGGAGCCTCAACACTTTCGCTTCCAGATCGACCCAAGACCACTCAAGCTTCAGCACCTCATTTAACCGACGACCAGTCAGCATAAGGAGCTTGATCGCCGCCAAAGCGCTGCCTGACACTTTTGATGCAGCCGCCTCAGAGTTCAACACCTTCCAAAGGCGCGCAACTTCATCGCTGGAGAGATAACGCTCCCTCTTCTCTTCTTTGTATCGGTCGATGTTTTTAGCCGGATTGGAGTTGTCAGGCCTCAGTCCCCACCGCTCAGCTAGGCTGAACATCTTACTCGACAGGGCAAGCGTTCTGTTCGCCTCATAGGGTGTTCCTCGAAGCGAGTGATGGATTTTCGCGATGTCGTCACGCGTGATTGAAGCGACTTTCTTCGCTCCAATAGCAGGAAGCAGATGAGAGCCAATTAGCCGCTTGTCAGAGCGGATTGAGCTTTCCTTCTTCCTAATCTCAGCATGCTCCGCCAAGTACCTCTCACATAGGTGCCTAACGCTTGGAGCTGCTCGGTCCTGCGAACGCTGCTGAGAAGGGTCATTCCCCTGAGCAACCTCCGCCAGCCATCGCTTTGCAATCTCACGAGCAGCTTCTGGCCGCAATGGACCATGCAAACCTATCGTTGGTCGCCTCTGCTGACCTTCTCTTGTGCGGTAGTAGAGGAAGTAGGAACGCCTACCTTTCGGCGTAACCTTGCAGCCAAATCCCGTCAGCTCGCTATCCCAGATGATTACGTCCGAAGCCTCTGGCGGGACTGCCTCAACCCTACGGACTGTTAGCTTTGCCTTCATGCTACCTCCTGCTTAATAGGTAGCATCTAGGTAGCACAAGGGAGGGTTCTGGAACAATGGTTAGCGCACTGCACCAACCCTAACCACCAGCTTTTCTGCGCTTTTGTCGCCGTACAGCGTAGTAGAGCAAACGAGAGAGAACTTTAGAACAAGAGACTGTTAATCACTTGGTCGTTGGTTCGAATCCAACTCGGGGAGCCACTTTTCTCACAAATTCAACAGCAAGCGCCCGCCCACCCAGGCGGTGAGCGCAGCTGTGCCCCAGCGGATCCAACGCTGCGGAAGGTATTTGAGCGCCAGCAGGCTGCCGACCTGACCAGCGACGGCGACCGCGACGAGCAGGGGCAATCCCAGCTCCACCGCTGCGCCCAGACGCCCTGAACCGTTCTTGACGACCTGGCCCGCCAGCCCGAACAGCGAATTGACGAGAATGAACAGGCTCGCGGTTGCGGCGATAGCGCGCGCATCGTTCCAGCGCACCAGATGCAGCAACGGAGCGAGGAAAATGCCCCCGCCGATGCCCACCAGCCCTGCCAGATAGCCGAGCGGAACGGCCACCAGCGGCATCGACCGCGCAAATCGCGTCGGCCGGGAGGGATCGCCGCCAGCGACAGGCAGCAACATCGAGAGCGCGGTAAAAACAAGACTCCCCCCGAGCAAGGCGAGAAAGCCGGCCTCGCCGATAGGGGTCAGGCCGCCGATGAAGGCGGCCGGTGCGGCCAGCCCGGTCAGCAGGATCGCGCCGCGCCAGGGAGTGACGCCCGCCCGGCCGAAGCGTACCGAGCTGCCCGTCACCACCACCAGATTGCACGCGAGGGACAGCAGCGGCAGCAACCGGTAATCGACCTCGGCCAAGGCCAGCAGCGCGGTATAGGTCGATCCGCCGCCGAACCCGACGCTGGCGTACAACAGGGCGGTAACGAAGAAGGCAAGTGCGAGCGCGGCCATGCCTCCGCCTAGACGCTGGGTGCCGCCCGGGCTAGCGTCGAGGCGGAGGGAACAGGCCACTATGCGACCGGACGACATCACGCTGACGGGCGGGCTTGAACGCGCCCGGGCGGGCGACGCGCAGCGGGTCGGTGCGATCACCGCCGATGCCTTCCGCTACGATCCGTTCAATCTTTGGCTGTTCGGCGCGTTCGCCGGGATCGCCAATCTGTTTCATCTGCAGGCGCGGCGGATCTACGTCCCGCGCGGCTATTGCTACACGGCGGGCGACGAAGGGGCATGCATGTGGATGCTGCCGGGCGGCGATGCCGGGTTTTCGCTGCCCAATTACGCCGCCTTCGTGTTTCCCACGCTATGGCATTGCGGTCCGAGGGCGGTGCGGCGCGGGATCCGGACCGGGGCCGCGATGGATAGCCGCCATCCCGATTTCCCGCACGCCTACCTCTTCAGCATCGGCGTGCGCGAGACGGCGCGCGGCAAGGGGCTGGGGCGCACGCTCATCCAACCCGTGCTCGACGCGTGCGACAGGCAGGGCCTGCCCGCCTATCTCGAGAATTCGAACCCGGCAAACACCGGGTTCTATTCCGCCTGCGGGTTTGCGCCGCTCGGCGATCCGATCCACCCCGAGCCGGGTTCTCCCCCGCTGGTGCCGATGGTCCGTCAGCCCCGCCGCAGCTAGCAACGGGGCTGCAGGTTCACGCCCTCGCGCCGGTGCCGATGGCACCGTGGCAATGCTTGTACTTGTTGCCCGAACCGCAGGGGCAAGGCGCATTGCGGCTGATTTCCATGTCGGCATAGGGATTTTCGCCCGCCGAGCCGCCCGGCCCAACGGCGGCGCGTGAACTGCCCGCCAGCGCGCCGAACAAGGCTTCGCGCCCAGCCGACCCATCACCATCGTTCGAGTCGTCGAGCCCGGTCAGCGGGTCGATATGTCC
>Ga0208560_1000046_pt1 | contig 15826 bp, 10 predicted proteins | sample Virmet3827_250_FD_185742 | JGI IMG/M metagenome (GOLD analysis project Ga0208560, IMG submission 185742) | Marine viral communities from the Southern Atlantic ocean transect to study dissolved organic matter and carbon cycling - metaG 3827_250... | ecosystem: Environmental > Aquatic > Marine >...
CTTCCAGAGAGAGTGGTGCGGTAAGTGGGTAAAGTCATTCGACTCGCTAATATATAAATACACAGATGAGAACATTTACATAGAGGCGCCCGATGATTCAGCAGATTGGGAGTATGTGCTTGGAGTGGATTTGGGTTATGCGGACGCCACTGCTTTTGTGGTCTTGGGATTTAGTAGGGATTTACCGGATTGCTATATTGTGGAGACCTACAAAGAATCTAAGATGATCCCCACTCAGATCGCTCATAAGGTTATCGAACTGAATGAGCACTTCGGCTTTGTTTCCATCGTGGCTGATACCGGTGGCCTTGGTAGGTCAATAGTCGAGGAGATCAGACAGAGATTTGGTGTTCCTATCCAGGCGGCGGAGAAGAAGAAGAAAGCTTCATTCATTGAGATAATGAACGATGACCTGTTTGCCAACCGGGTGATGGTCCCTGAGAACTGCCCTATCCTTGATGAATGGGATGTTTTGCAGTGGGACGAAAGCAGGCTGAAGGAAGATGGCAGATTCGAGAACCACCTATCGGATGCAGCCCTGTATGCTTGGCGGGAGTGTCGGCACTATACTTATAAGGCCCCAGTGGTTAGACCAAGGTATGGAACGTCGGAATACTGGGATATGATAGAGCAGGAATATATAGGAAAGCTTGAAAAAGGTCTAAATGACGACGGTCCGCCAGCCGCATGTAGAACCGCGAGCGTACTGGCAGGAATGCAGGATAATTATCACTAGGGGTAATAAAGATGAGAGAAGGCGAAGAACGAATATTCTGGTGGCAAGCAAAAGACAGGGAGTCGCACAACTTTGTGTTCGACATCCTTCATGAAATGAAGAGGGACTATGGTTACATTACCAGCCTAAATCTTCAGCACTACAGATCTTATAACGACGAGAATATTCCGTCGTTGAATTTGGTCGGTGTATCGAGGCCTCAGGGTGGTGGTTCTCACAGGCCGGTCACGTTTAACGTGATTAAGTCAATGTGCGATACAGTGCAGGCCAAGATTGCAAAGAATCGACCTCGTTGCACCTTCCTTACTTCTGGCGGTGACTTTTCCCAGCAGAGAAAGGGAAGGCTCCTGGAGAAGTTCTGTGATGGCCAGTTTTATCGGTCGAAGATTTACGAAGTCGCCCCAGAGGTCTTTATGGACTCGTGCGTTTTTGGGACGGGCGTCCTTAAGGTGTACGAGCATAATTCGGACATCATATGTGAGCGAGTATTCCCTGAGGAGATCATGGTCTCTGTTGAGGAGGCCAAGTACAAGAAACCGAGAAGTATCTTCCAGGTAAAGGCAGTGTCTCGTGATGTTCTAAGATATACCTACCCGGAGTACGAGAATGAGATTAAGGAAGCATCAGTTATTGAATCTGATGACCGTAGTTCTGGTGCGAGCGTCACAGAAATGGTACAAGTCGTCGAAGCATGGCACTTGCCGAGCATAGACGGCGCTCCTGATGGTCGTCACGTTATTTGCTTGGAAAACGTAACACTCCTGGACGAAAAGCATGAGCATAATCATTTCCCTTTCATTTTTCTTCGTTGGTCTGATCGTCTTCTCGGATTCTGGGGTCAGGGACTCGCTGAGCAGCTTATGGGCATACAACTGGAGATTAATACGCTCCTTAAGAACATTCAGCAGCAAATGCATCTGGCGAAGCCGAAGGTTTTTCTTGAAACCGGGTCACAAATAGCCGACCACCAGATTAACAACGAGGAATGGGGCATCGTCGACTATATTGGCAAGCCTCCGGTCTTCTATGTTCCTAAAACAGTATCTGGAGAGGTTTTTTCTCACTTAGACCGACTTTTTAACCGTGCTTATCAAATATCGGGGGTAAGTGAGCTTGCCGCGATGTCGAAAAAGCCTGCGGGCATCGAATCAGCAGTAGCACTTCGAGAATTTTCCGATATTGAGACAGAACGCTTCATGATCGTGGCTCAGAACTACGAGAACATGTTTATGGACGCAGCCAAGCAGATGATTGACTTGGCTCGCGGTATTGCGGAGCGCGGCGATGATTACGAGGTCGTGAGCAGCGGCGACAAGTATATAGAGCAGATTAAATGGAAGGATGTCGATCTCCGCGAGGAACAGTACGTCATGAAGATATGGCCGACATCGCTCCTTCCCCAGACCCCTGCTGGCAAGCTTCAGAAGGTTATCGAGCTTGCTCAAAGTGGGATCATACAAGATCCAAGCACCATTTTAAAACTCCTGGATTATCCAGACATAGAATCGGTCACTCAGTATTTGACGGCAGATCAAGATGAGATTGATATGCTGATTGAAAATATGGTCGATAAAGGAAAATACATTCAACCTGAGCCGTATAGCAATTTGGCTTTATCGGTAAAGAGGGTGCAGCAGGCTTATCTACGCGCAAAGATAAATAATGCACCCGAGAATCGTATGGCACTTCTTCGGCGATATATTGAGGACTGTATGGCGCTCATGACTAGCATGGCGCAGGCAGCTCAGCCTCCAACACCCCCTCTGGGAGCTGAGCCGCCACTACCGCCCGAAGCAGGAGGTGAATTGCCTCCTGGAGCAGGGGGTGAACTACCCCCTGAGATTGAGGCAGCAATGCCTTCGGAACCAGAGGCACTCCCGCCTCAAGACTTACAGTAAGGAGATATGATGGAAATGGCACAAGACAACTTGCAGGAAACAATTGATCATGTGAACGGATTGATGGCAAAGAGAGCGGATGAACAAACAGAGGAAACCGTAGACGAACCGGCAGCAGAGGTAGTTACCCCTGGGGAAGGGCCGGAATCTGTGGATGCAGCCCCTGAAAAAGAGCCTGAACCGACGAACCGCGACTTTAATCGGAGATTCGCTCAATTAGCCAAGCGCGAAAAATCCGTAAGGGGTCAGCAGGACGATTATAAGAGGCTCCAGCAGGAGTTGTCAGAACTTCGGTCCCAGCAAGGTAAGCCTAACAGCGCTGCTAAGGAACTCGAAGAGCTTCGAAAGATTGCCGCCGAGAACCCGAGAGAGCTATTGTCTAAACTAGATTTAGACTTTGATCGACTATCCGAGGACATCATAACCGGGAATAAAAAGCCGGATGATTACAAGCGAGATGCCAATATTGACAAGCTCCTGGGCAGGATTGACCAGCTAGAGGCAAAGCTAAGTAGTCGAGAGCAACAAGAGGTTGTCTCTAGCCAGGAAAAAGCATACAATAATTTCATTGACGAGATACGTAATTTCGTCGAGACTAATAGTGAAGACTTTGAGCTTATACATTCAAGGGACGCGCATGGTCTAGTGGCAGAAGTAATGCAAGAGCATTACAACTCGACCTCGAAAGTCATGGAGTATAAGCAAGCGGCGCAACTAGTCGAGGATCACCTCGAAGAGGAGGCCCGTAGCTACTTTGGCAGCAAGAAAATAGCCAAAAAATATAAAGATTCCTTTGGGAACGAAGCGAAAACAGAAGCTCCTCGGCAGCCAGATTCAAGGCCGAAAACATTATCAAATTCAGTTGCGGCGGTCGGAACGACCACGGATGGCGAAGCTCACTCAAAACCTATGACTAGGGATGAGCATATCGACCACCTTGCCCGTAACTTTAAGTTTTTCGGCGAATAGGCGGCGCAGTGTCTCCTATCGCTTAGTAATTCGCGACCAAGGAGAGTAGAATGCCAGCAGTAGGATTAAATCTTGACGACGTATCAGAAGCTGTAAAGCAGCATTACAAAGATTTTCGAATTAAGGACCTTGTTTACAAAAACAATCCTTTCTATGCACTAATTCCCAAATACGAGAAGTTCGGCGGCTTAAATATGCCGATTCCGTTATTGTACGGGAACCCACAAAACGTTTCAGCAACCTTCGAAACCGCGCAGGGAGAAACATCGACATCAAGCTTGGGTCAGTTTCTTTTGACCCGTGTTAAGAATTATTCAGTCGCAACTATTGATGCTGAAGCTATTAAGGCGACCGAAGGTAAGGCTGACGCCTTTATCCGGTTTCTAACCATGGAGATTGACGGAGCGATTCATTCGCTCACTCGTGACCTCTCTGTTCAGCTCTTCCGTGATGGTGGCGGGTATATGGGCCAGGTTGAAACTACCAACGGCTCAACAACTGCCAAACTTACAAACGCTGAAGACATCGCAAACTTTGAAGTTGGAATGTCTCTGGTCTTCTCATCAAAGAAGAACGGGAGAAAGCACGCAAGTACAGGTGGCGGTGTAGTAGCGACGATTAACCGGTCAACCGGAGAGTTTACATTCAGCGCGACTGATAGCCTATCTGTAAGCGATTACATCTTCCGGTCTGGGACTCAGTCATCACAGATTGTAGACGCGGACGAGGAACTGCAAACAGGAAATGCAAAGGCGATTATGGGCCTGGATGGATGGATTCCGTCTGACGACCCCACCGCAACGGAGTTTTTCGGCCAAGTCAGGACAAAGGATAACGAGCGATTGGGCGGTATCCGCTTTGATGGATCTGCAATGCCAATCGAAGAGGCCTTGGTCTCAGGAGCAGGGAAAGCAGCCCGCGCTGGTGCTCGACCAGATACATGCATCCTCTCCTATGATTCCTATATCAACCTGGAGAAATCACTCGGCTCAAGAGTTCGTTACGACGAACTAAAGCCAAAGGATGTTGAAGTCGGGTTCAGAAGCTTAGCAGTCCAGGGGCCAAACGGAGTCATCAATGTGGTTCCTGATTTAAACTGTCAGCCGGACGTTGCCTGGATGCTCCAGATGAATACTTGGTCCCTAAACTCTCTAGGCGGAGCACCTCACATCCTTGATTTGGATGGAAACAGAATGCTGCGAAAGTCATCAGCAGACGCCTACGAAGTCCGGATCGGGTTCTACGGTAACGTCGCCTGTAATGCTCCAGGATTCAATGTTCGTATTGCACTTTAAGGAGGTGAACTATGGCTAATCGGTCATTTGCAGATGTTCAGGCATTGGCTAAAGAGGTCAAGCTGATCGCTGGTCGTGTCAGTCTTGGCACAGACGGGGCTCCAACGATTGCGACGGTAACAGTCAATGGTCAATCAGTACCTGATGGTGTTGGCTTTTCCGTTGGTGGTCCATTGGACACAGGTTCAACAGGAACCTACTACATCCAGTTGGATGATATTTACAGCGGTCTACTTTTTGCCAGTGCCTCGTTTCATCGACTTGGCACAGGTGATGAATTGCGCGGAAGTGTTAAGAGTCACTATGAGACTGGAACAGAGGATACTGACTCCAAAAAGGTCTACATTGAGTTTTATAATTCAGCGACTGACCCGGCTCTGATAACCCCGACGACGGGCTCAGAGTTCACGTTCTTGCTCGTACTGCGCAACAGTAGCGTGGTATTTTAAGGGGAGGATGAGATGCCTAAAAAGAAGGGCGTAGCTCTTATGATCCTTGAGAAAGGAAAGAAGTCCAAAGGTGAAGAGGTAGAGGATGAGGAGGAGTCCCTGGGGTCCAAGGACGCCCTCCTGGGTGCTTGCAGCGAGTTCCTCGGCGCCATTGGTGTAGAGGCATCAGAAGACAGAGAAAAGGACGCCTGTGAGGCCTTGCTCGACTTTGTCCAAATAGCCTTAAACAGTGATGACGAGGACTATTGATGGAATGGGGGCTTCGGCCCCCTTCTATTTTTGGAGTATGGAATGGCAAAGAATGAGGTAACTCTAGCACAGCTTATCACGCGATCTCGAAGAAGGGCTGACCAGGAGAACTCCGAATTCTGTACTGACGAAGAGGTTATCGATTATATCAACGAGGCAGTTGCAGAGCTTCATGAGATGATGGTGAATGAGTACGAGCTTTACTATCTAAAATCTACTTCCTTCTCCCTTCCTACAGGAGGTGACGACGGAGACAATGTTAAGGCACTACCTGATGACTTCTGGAAAGCCCTTGGGTGTGACTTTGGCTCTGGCGGTGTAACCCGCAGAATCCGTCGATACATGTTCCAGGAAAGAAATGCCTACGAGAGCCCGATGCTAAAGCAGGGTTACATGGCGAATGTATTCTTTATTATCGAGGGGGATAATATCCGGTTCATACCTGAATCACCACCAGGGGGAACGGTGACTCTATGGTACGTTCCAGAGCCCCAGAAGTTTACTGCTGAGACAGGGACAACACTCGAAACCATCGATAAGGCTCTAGCCAATGGCTTCGAGAGATTCATTATTCTGGATGCAGCCATTAAGATGCTCCAGAAAGAGGAATCGGACACGAAGGTTCTGATGGCAGAGAGAGAGGGTGTTAGGCAACGACTCATGATTGTAGCCAAGAACAGGACACCAGGCGAGAGTCGAGCAATAGCAGATGTCAAAGTAGGAACAGCAATAAGAAGTTACATTAACTGGATTTAGGATGAGAAATGCCGTTTCGAGGATTTACAGAAGCAAAGCACAACGATGGGGCTTTGAATGATCTCGAAACGAGACTTAAGAACACCTTCAATCAGGTAAAGAGCAGTAGAATCTTGGGCGGAAGCCTTCTGTCTGGCGTTAAGCTGAAATCAACGGCGCACGCATCCAATCACCCTGTTTCGGGCGTCGGAATGACTACCTTTACGGTTGCTGACTGGACCATAATACCAGTGGGCTTAGATGTAAGACTCGGCACGCAGCGGTCAAGCATAACAAGGGAGAATGTAACATCATCGCCAACAGCCTATGATTGGACTGCCGCGACAAGTAATGATGCAACAGCAGAGTCTCTTGCGGATGCCTTTAGGGAGGGGTTTGGTGATGTTCTGGCGGGTCTCCGTGTTACATACGTCAGCCCAGCAAAAGTAGAGTGTATAGCGTCAAATGGATCACTAAGGGAGGCGCTAGTATCCTACAGCCCTACAGGAACAATCAGCGGTGTTCAGGCTGGAGCTATAATCCCCGCGATCAATATCCGATCTACGGCTGATTTCCCTGATGCATCTAATCACGATTTCAGCATCAATGAACTTATAAGGTTTGGCCCTCGGGCGCCTTCATCCCCAGGAGATCTGGCGCCAGGGGTTTTTCGCATAAAGGATATAGGGGCTTCTGGGGTTTCTTCTTATCTTTTGATGAGCAGCTTACCTTCATCGATGGACGTGCTTTTTCCTTACTCGACTTACGACTCCGGTATGTACGTGTACAAACTAACAAGAAACCCAATACCTGGTGTTAGCGGCAATTCCAAATACATGGTCCTAAATCAAAACCGACCTTCTAATATATGGAGTGGGACAGGTGGGGGCAACCTAAGCCTGTTTTGCGACAATGACTGCACAGTCGATTTGTGGGTGTTCTAATGGCAGAAAAAACAAGTTTCGCTTTTCCATTTGCAGTAGGGATGAATGAGAAACCATCCGGGCGAGCCCAGGCAGTGGGGGAGATGCGTGCTGCGGAAAACATAAGGATATCCAAAGCTGGGGAGTTCAACAAAAGAAAGGGCTTCAAAGGGAAAGACCCAACCCTTTTTGGCGGTGGTACTGCCCCTTCGAATATACAAGCATCTGCGGCCTATAATGACGAGCTTATAGTCTTCGATGGAGAGAGCGCCTTCTCCCAGTATGAAGATGGAAAGCTAAAGGAAAGAGGAACGTGCGTTAATGTCCGTGGTCATAAGTCAAACTGCAACACTAGCTCTAATTCAATAGACGGCGCTCCTGCCTACAGCACGATAAGGGATGGAGTAACAAACGAGATCTACGAAATAATGGTATGGGAATCCAGGCCATTTGGTGCGGATGACATTGAGTCAAAGCGAGGAACATACCCAGACACTGATAACACCCATAATTACAGGAACAAACCTTCGAAGCTCCTATACTCTGTTAGGCATAGGGATTCAGGGGTTTTCGTCATCAATTCTCAGCCGATCGTCCATGACGGGAAAGATTTCGTAGATAGAGATCTCCTCCTGGGGAAGGATGTAGCATTCCGTGCTGCTGTACGCGATAACCGTATATCGGTAAAGGGATACGGTACAGCCTCGGCAATAGACGGCGGGGGCGACGACACATACAAGAGAAACTGGGAAAGTGTTGGATCACTAGGGAATATCCTAGTCCTTAGCGGTAGATGTTGTGATGAGGATAACGATAGTAGACTGGGTGTCTATGTGACGAATGGGGTTGAGGATGAAAGCTCAGAACTCCCAATAAATGGCAGCCCAACGACTGAAGTGACGGTGAGACCAAGCGACCGTGATGGGCAATTCGATTACCACGACGATATCATAGAAAGCCCCCTACCTACTGGTACCCCGCCTTATGCGTATGTGCCATTAGCGAACGTAGAGACCTATCTAAATGTTGAGCATGGCCAGAACTCCATCTACTTTACCACTAAGCCAATGCTGTTCAATATGGCCGATGGGAACCTATGGTGGCCAACGAGTAACACAGAAGGCTCTAACGTAGTCCTGGTCTTTGCATCGCAATACAGCGCTGGAGAGGGCAACGATGAAGGCCTCTGGTCCATATATCAGGCAAACTGGGATTTCAGCTCGGGTGTAGGAAACGCCCAGATAAGCACACCGACAGTTCTTACGGACCTAGCCAATGACCGCCTCGCCCTTAATTTCAAGACTCCAATATGGGATGCAGACCTGTATCACTCTGCAGATGTTGCTGGAACAGAAAGTTCTGTAGGCATCATCTTCTCATTTATGGCAGCAGTAAAAACGGGTGATTCAGCAGGGAAGGTGCATGTCCAGTACTACAAGTTCGACGGCACCGACCTCACAGAAGAGCCTGTCGCCGACGTTAATCTAGAGAGTGCCATAGATCCTGAAGTCTTAACACCCGGCAGGGAGGCCATACCAGGGAAATACCCTGGAGGGTATGGAGGCAACAGCCCATTTGACTGGACAAAAACGTTTATCCCGACATGCATCATAATCAAGGGGATAAATAAGAAGCACGTGGCAGAAGCACCCTTTAGCCCATCAACGAATGGATGTTTTGAGTCAAATGTTGATAATGTGTTTGTGGTGGTGATTAGGTCCGATACAGATGAGGACATCATGATCCATAGTGGCAATGCATCATGGGACGGGGAAGAGTCATGTGCCTTCTCGGACATAACAAAAGAGCGACTACTAAAGTATGATGGGGCTGCACCGGTCTACCCAAATGACCTGCAGATGCAGTGGGAGCTTGATGGGACCAAGCAGCCGTTCAACGGGCTAATCAAGGAGTCAGGATACTGGCAATGTAAACATCTCGACCTCGTGAATGCAGCAGTAACCAACTGGTCAACAAGCACAAGCGATGCCATTTACATCTTCGTGGAGGTTGCTGCGATACAGTACGGCAGTTCTATCACATGGGAATCCACTGCCACTGATGGCGGTATGGACAACTCTAGGTATATCCAGTCAGAGAATAGGTGGGTAATCAGGAGAAACCTGAACGACGAAAATGATACAAAGGTTCTCCTCAGGAACGTAAATATCCTATCGGATGCAGTCTACCCAACGGCAGGATCGAGAGCTTATTTCTGCGGCCATTCCGTATTCGATGGGGATAATTCTACATCGAGGACAGCCCTCTTCAATGATGAGGGAGAGGTGGTTGCTGTGTTCGCGGCTGGTGACTCGGCCTTGTGTCACCCCTATGAAATGAAGCAAGTCAGCGCGAATGTTGACATGTACCCCAACTACCCCATGTTCTCATTAAGATCCCGACTGAGCTATTATGCTTACCCTGGCCACGAGAAATACGCTGTTGATGGTCCGTACTCGTCTTCGGACGGGTACTATGATATGGAATTCGGAATCTCGACTATCGATAATGCTACAAATGCATTCCAGTATAATGGGGCGTTTAACCCGAAAATTGCGTCCTTCAATTTCCAGCCTCCACGGATGTACCAAAGCCAGCAGGTATCTGGGTCCCTATTCACTGGCTCCGGTCTGCTTTGGTCTTTTTCCGGAGGCAGGTTCATTGAGAACGGGTTTCTACAGAAGCCCTTAATTCAGAAAATCACAATAATCGCATCTAAATACTCCCTTGGTGGAGTCGCAGATGAAGATAATGACCCTGGGTGCAGAAAGGGCAGGTATACCATAGCAGCAGCATATTTCTATAAAGACGATAACGGCATCACCCATTATAGCGCTCTGGACTACTACGGGAACGGAGCTGATATAGACTTTGTGGAAGTCGATGCGAGGGCAAAGAAGTTACGAATCCGGGTTACAGGTATACAGCTAACCAATAAGCGGACAGGTATCGCAAGGAAAGATCACGCTGGTCAAACCATTAACGAGGTAGAATCTTCATCTGCCGGTATAGCAATCTTTGTTGGCATGAGTAACACAGAAATAAGAGGCGAGGAGATAGACCTCAAAAGGGAGCCGCTTCAGTTATATACGATGGTACCGATGGATAACAACCACAGGTACCATGACATCGATATTGATTCACCAAACGGAGTGGTGCAGTTCAGGGACGAAGCAACAGCGGTACCAGCACTGATAAGTCCAGCAGTCTATCCTGTTCAGCCTTCCTGCCCGACTGATTTAACATCACACAAAAATATTCTATGCATAAGCACAACAGATGGGATGATTTATCCATCTCAGTCATTTGCGTCCACCCTCGGTTCGGAGCAATCTATGCTCTGCCCACTGTTCAGCGTTGGGAATATTATCTCGATTAGCGAAGAGACGAACGGCGTTGGCGCATCTCATATCGAAAGTAATGGGCCAAATCTCATAGCATTCAATAGAAATAACGTCTTCGGTATAGCCGGTGACGGCCCAGGCCCTGATAATTCAAGCAGAAGTGGGTTCACTCCACCACAGATTGCACTCTTAGATCAGGGCATCGACGACAGGTCCATATGTGCAAGGATACCCTCTGGAATCATGTATAAGTCTCGGCATGGGTATTACCTCATTGGTAATGAAGGGCTTAAGTTTATAGGTGCCCCCGTGGAAGATTACAACGACTTTGACCCATCCGGAGTACAGATTGTCGATGAGACTAATGAAATAGTTATACCACTCAGAACATATGCCCAGGTGACATCGACAAATAGTACGGGGGGTGAAAAGACCTTAGTCGGGGGTGTATGCCTGGTTTACAATTATGAGTTCAATCAGTGGTACACGTGGGTGGTACCAACCGGTGATGACCAAACTGCTATCGGCCCATACCTTAACGACGTTCAGGGGCTCATACGCTCTAATGGATCTAGGAAGCTTTACTTCGCTGTATCGAACGGGGATATCCTGACAGAGAGGGATACCCACTACACCGACGAATTGGCGAGTGACGGTAAAGGCTATCCCGTTCCGATAAAGATTAAGACCGGCCAGATAAAGATAGGGGAGTTCTTCTCTGGGTTCCGGTTGCACAACATCGGCATACCTATTTACGGGCATTCAGAGACAACACTAACGATCAAACTATACTACGATGGTAGTTCTGTTGCGGCGGAGACATTCACTGCGACGCTTGCAGATGGTACCAATCAATCAGAAATAATCTTAAAGCCAGCCAAGCAAAAATGTCGTACAATAGCAGTAGATATAGAAGAGGACGCAACTAATAACGAATCTACCGATAGAGGTGCCACATTGAATGGTCTTGGGTTGCTTGCTTCACAAAGAACGGTGAAGATGCCTTATAACGTTGCAATATCGAAAGTGCCAGAAGGGAGCTAAGAATGGCGACTAGAATGGGTCAGGAACTAGCCGATCAATTGGCTAGCGCCATAAATGCAGCCGTATCTCAAGCTGATGGGAATATCATCCAAGCACAGGACGCTATAACTGAGGCTATCCTTGCTGCTGGTACGAAGGTCATAGATTACGAGCAGTCCATCTTCAGGGCGAAGGAGGGAAGGCAACAGGCTCGGGAGGTCAGGGGCGCAGAACTTGCCGACTTAGAGAAGAACCGCAAGGAGTCTTATGAGTTCAAGAAAGATGCAATGCGTAGGGGTCGTAAGATTCTGCACATAGCGACAACCTTGAAGGCACTCACTGCGCTTGGTGGTGAGGCACTGAAGTACTGGGCTAATCCACCAAAAAAAGTTACTGAGACAAAGAAGCCAGGCAATTACGTCCAGGATCAGCCCACAGTCTCGGAGGACATCCTAGGTAAGGAACCGCTTGGTTTTACCCCTGAAGAAAGATCTAGGTACACCACAGCACCATCGTTCCAGGAGTATTTTCCTCCTGAACAAGCTCCTGATACTCCACGGACACCAATGGTTGACCAGGGCTCATCTGCCCCATGGACATCAATGGTTGACCAGGGCTCATCTGCCCCATGGACATCAATGGTTGACCAGGGCTCACCGACTACTGCCACCGTCGAAGACTATAAATATCCGAGTAAAAAACCCCCGGAGTATCCCCCAGACCCTCTCCTCGGAGAAAGTAGCGAAGCGCGTAATTCGTTTTATTCGGAAAACCGTAAGGAGTATGAGGAAAAACGCAACTCGTTCCTAGCAACTTATTATCCTGATGCTTTCATGGGCCTTAAGAGGGCTGAAGAGAAATTGCGTAAAGACTCACTTTACTCAGAGGCAGGTCCTGAAGCTTCGACCACACCATCTCCTGTCGAAGTTCCTGAGGCTGTACCCTCTCCTGCCTCTTCGTGGACATCAATGGTTGACCAGGCTCCATGGACATCAATGGTTAACCAAGCTCCGCCATCAAGTCCACCAAGCACAGCAGCTCAGGGGCTCGATGCTGGTAAGCAGTTACCACCTACTCCTGAAGTAGTCGCCCCTAAAGCTGCACCTGCAGGCAGTGCATTGGCACAGGAGGCACTAGAGCAGCAGAGAGCCCTCAAAAATGCCGAAGCCCTAATACCTAAGGCTGCACCTACTCCTGCTCCTGTCGAAGTACCCGAAACCCTGCCATCGACAGATCCGCTAATGGAAGAGTCACTCAAGCAGCAGAGAGCCCTTGATGATGCAATTAAAGCTTCACTACCTCCCAGCCCAGTAGCAAAGGAAGCACTTGCCCAGAAGAAAGACCCTGCCACGGAAAAGCCCATCGACAGCCCTGAATTCAGCCTATCTCTCAAGGAAGATCCAGGGGAAAGCGTCGATTCGTGGGCAAAGGAAGGGGCAAAGGAAATACTATTCGACCCCATGGACCTTGTTCCTTTTGAGACAAGAAAGGGCACCCCAGCGCTGTTACCAAGGAAATTCGCAGAGAGGCTGAAGAGGTTCTTCGCGTTTGCGGCGGAGCATGGCATAACACTAACGCTTGGCGGCCAAGATTCAGGGGCTCGTGACAGCGCAGCTTTCGATCGCTTAGAGGCTAAGAGGTTGAATCCATCTAGAGAAGGGTACCACAGCCACAAGAAAGGCCATCGAGCTGTAGATATAGAAGTTGGTGGGAGCTTCAACTCTGACGAATATAAATTCATAAAGGAACACGGACCTGCCTGGGGTATTCTTCCGGGTCATACCCGTCCAGATCAAGCATCTTCCGAGTCCCCGTTTAAGAATTACAGAAAGCCGTGGCACCATATCTTCTCAGTTGACATTCCTGCAGACAGCCCGTTCGCGCCGGGGAGTGATTACTGGAAGTATAAGTCAAGAAAAAACGTTCTCGAAAGAGAGAAGAATAGAAGCGCAACGGATGATGAATTATGGAAGCTTCTAGACTTAGGAGGGAGTTAAAATGGTAGCACGCAGTACATTCAACCCTAACGCTCTAACGTACAGCGACAAAGAGGAGGTCTTGAGCGGCGCTCATGGCTTAGTAGCGCCTCGCGCTGCCTATGCCGAAGGTAATAGTGCTTACAGGCATAAGGGGCTTGAGGCGAACAGGGCAGCCTCTGAAGCAAGGAGGAAAGGTGCTATGGCTCTCGAACAAAGCCTGGAGAAAGAAGCAGGGCGTGAGGAGAAAGAAGAGCGGGCAGAACTCAGAGAAAGGTCCGTTAAACAGCGACGGGAAGACCCCATAATTGATGCTAGATACATTGAACTACAGAGAAGGACGACTGCGGACCTGATCAGACCTGACGTAATAGAGTACTGGGAGAAGTCCGCAAGAGAGGGGGCGGAGGAGCATAAGGATGCACTGCTGAGGAAGGCCCGCAGTATGGGGCTAAATGCTGCGCAGATGGAGGCTCTTTCGCAAGGGATGCAGAAGGCCGATGCGGCATTTGAAGCGAAGATCGAAGCCCTAAGATTAGAGAGCCGTAGGTCGGCAAAGGAGGAGCTTGAGAACTTCACTCTCCTTCTTCAAGAACAGGGCAGTGCTCAGATCGCAACAGAACAGGCACTTGCGCTAGAGAGAGAAAGGGCCAGATCAGCAGAGTCGAGAACGCTGTGGGGAGCAATCCTTGGCGGAATCGGTGGTGTTCTTGGTGGTGTGGCAGGGTATTTTGCTACTTCGGGTAACCCTATGGGTGCTTTGGCTGGGTTTTCTGCCGGTTCAGCGTCAGGAATGTCGGTAGGGAGTGCAATCTAATGACATCACTACAAGGCACCGGAGATGAGACGATGGATGATACGGTGGTTCTCAGTTCAGGACATCGGGATGACGCGCTCACTGACAAGCATGAAGAATTTTCCGTAACCCTTGCAGAGAAGATGAGGGAGAGTGGGCAAACGCCCAATATCGAGGACGTCCAAAACCTCTGGGGGTTTGAGAATCCGACAGCAGACCCTCTAACTGCAGAGCAGGCAGAGATGATGATGTCTCGCCAGGAAGAAGGTAAATGGAGCCCTCCAAGAAAAACAGAAGACGACGATACTGCCACTGTTTCTGATCAGAGCGGCGTAGGTGTTGACACCGACTACTCTGGGCTTGATCTCGATAAAGCACTGGCTGACGCCGAGAAAGAGATGAAGCCACTGGTTGACGCGCAGGTAGCGCGAGAGGATACCGCCAAAACAGCCGAAAGAGAAGCAGCAGTAAAGTATGCGGGATTTATGGAAGAGGCGAAGGCCTTTCAGCTCAACCCATTCAGATTGTATGAGAACGTTGGATTTGCAGTGGTGGCAGCGATTGCATCAGCCATCGGTGCAGCAGGCCAAGCCCTAGGCGGTGGTGACAATGCTGCGTTGAAGATGATTGAGATAGCAATAAATGGTGACATAAGCAGACAGAAGCATGAGTACTCAAAGCTAACAAATGCAGCAGCGCAGCAGAAGCATATCTGGGGTATGGCGCTGAACCGCTACGGGGACGAGAAGAGGGCAACGGAAGCATTAAGGGCTATGGCCTTAACTGTCGCATCAAAAAAAATGACGCTGCTATACCAGAAATTACAATTGGAAGGTCCAGATCGTAGGTTAGAGGCTACCCTTAAAAACCAGAGAAGAATTGCAATTATGAAAGCAGGTGGATCTGGCAAGGCTGATGCGAAGCAGAGCTATCGGGATCAATCCAAGGGTTGGATAAAAAGTGTGAAGGATTTCCTTAGTTTCTACCAGGAGTCGCATGGGTTCGGAACCTGGTTCCTTGATAAGGCAGTAGATCTGACCTCGATAGAGACCATGGGGGCTATACTCGGAGACAAGAATGAAGGCATTCGGCTTGTGTCAGCGCACAAGACCTTGAAGGATAACCTATCCTTCGTTGTTAACGCCTTCGTAAAGGCCAGTGGCGACTCCGGAAACATCAACAGTCAGGAAGCGGAAAGGTTTAAGGAATCCCTTAATACCCTACTGCCAACTCTTATGTCCCTTGGGTCTATAACTGCGAGAGGAAGGAGGACGGCTGTCTTCCACGCCGAGCAAGGGATTAAACTAGCGGAGCAGGTAATGGGGCTTAACCGTGGAGAGAGGGTGAATATCAGCAAAGAAGACGGGGATAGAATCAACAAGGCGATGAAGGATATTAATGATAAAATAGCAGCGATTAATGCTAGGTCAGGC
>Ga0208560_1000047_pt1 | contig 15625 bp, 19 predicted proteins | sample Virmet3827_250_FD_185742 | JGI IMG/M metagenome (GOLD analysis project Ga0208560, IMG submission 185742) | Marine viral communities from the Southern Atlantic ocean transect to study dissolved organic matter and carbon cycling - metaG 3827_250... | ecosystem: Environmental > Aquatic > Marine >...
TCGTTGCACCAGTATCTACTATATCATCAATGATATAAACACGTTTGCCTTTACAATGTATTTCTAAATCTTTGGTAATAGTAACTCCTCCGGTGTTGTCCTGACCTTCATATGATTTAGCTCGTACGAAATCCATTTGGACATCAATACCCATATCTTTCATTAAATCTGCAAAAAATGCATATCCGCCATTTAATACACATATCATTACCGGCGGGTATGAATTTCCAGAAGCTTTATGTTCTTCTGATATTGCATGTGCTAAGGCTCTAACCCGGCGCTCTATTTTATATTCTGGTATTAAGATTTCCATTAATATCCTTTAGCAAATTCGTAATATTCATTTCTAGTAGCAGCATCTTCTTTAAATGCACCAGTCAATTTACTCGTCTTCATACTCGCGCCGCCATGTTTAACTCCACGACACTGTACACAATTATGGGTAGCTTCTATCATAACTGCCACGCCATTATTATCAGCAATAATTTGAGTTATTGCATTATGTATTGCGACTGTTAATTGTTCTTGGATTGCACCCCTTCGAGCAAAATGTTCTACTAACCGGTTTAATTTAGATAAGCCAATCACTTTACTATCCTTACCTGGGATATATGCAACATGGACTTTACCCATGATGGTTTGATGATGATGTGAACACATCGATGTTAAAGGAATGCCTCCTTCGAATACCATGCCGTCATAACCATCGGATGGGAATGCCGTTATGGATGGTGGCGCTTCATACCTACCTGCCCATAGATCATTTACATACGCTTTAGCTACCCTCTTAGGAGTTTGATCTGAATTTGGATCATTCCGCCAATCTACTTGCAGTGCATCTAAAAATTCTCCAAACGCTTCTGCAGCTGTCTGTATCATAATTTGTTTTTCACTCTCTGTTAAAGGCTGACCTTTGGCAACGCCATTAGCGAATCCAGCCTTTACTAGTTCTAAATTTACTGAGTTTTTCATACCTTACCTGTTGATACCATTTCTATTTCTGATTCTCTTACTAGAATATATTTTTCATCTTCTAATTCTATCTCATTATCTCCCCTAGTTAAACGAGCATGAATTAGTACTACATCACCCGCTTTCGTAGACATTGGAATACGGTCACCGGTTTGAGTGAATAACCCATTCCCAACTGATATTACATCGGCGTATGAGTAATTGTTCTGATTGCTGGTCAATATAATACCACCTTTAGTAGTTTCTTGACCTTCTTGAGTTTTTAAGAGAATTTTATCTCCCATTGGTTTCATTTTCATATAATTTCCTTTTAAACTGCTCTTTCTGTATCAAATGCTATAATGTGATCACGGCCGGTCATGTTATAACCGTACTCGGCACATAAATTAAATACCATAGGATACATTTTAATTAATTGTTCTCTCGTATCGCCGGCGGGCATAATATATGTCTTATCCTTAGGAATACCCATTTCTACACGGAAATCTTCAATCTCCTTCAATCCAGGACTTGTCCCATCCCAAACCGGCTTGTAATGATAGTCATTATGAAACTCAAGCATTTGCTTCATAACCTCTTTATTCATTCGATACTTGTTGTGCAAGTCGATGAATTTTTGGTTAACAGTCTTTCCGCCAGGCGTAATGGCACCAATAACAGGAACGCTATTACTAAATTTAGGGCTAAGACTAATGAGATCAATAGGATAATCGGTTTCAATAAAATGAGATCCTTCAGTTTCGATAGTGATAATGATATTTCTTTCATGAGCAAAATGCGTTAATTCATTTACTAATGCCGGTTGCATTGTCGGAGATCCACCAGTTAACATCATCTCCTTTATATGTGGATTGTCATCATATATTTTAATAATATCATTAAAGTTAAATGCCCCTCTTTCTGGATGAATGGAGCTATACCAGCTATCACACCACCCTCCTTCACCAAAATAGCACCGGTGAGTACACCCCGTTACTCTAATAGCAATAGTCGGTCTTCCAAATCGACTTCCTTCTGACTGTACGCAACGATATAACTCATTGACCGGAAGTACTTTATTATAATCTTTTATCCTCTTATTCATGATAAATTGCCGTATTTTTGCCGTGTTCCATAAACTCTACCTGAGTCACTTTTACACGATCATTAGTTTCTTCTATTACAAAATTATTTAACTTATTATAAATAAATTCTGCAAACTTCTCTGCACCAGTAGCTTTAACGATTCTTAACTGAATTATACTTGCTTCATCTAAAGCTTGGAATGCCGGCAGATGGGGATCGTCCTGTGCTACTATAACAGTATGATCAAACATGTAATCCATCCACGCTTTAGGCGATCTACCGAGTATCTTAGTTTTAGCTCTTTTCATACCACCGAAATCCCACACCCAATTGCGTTCATCTAAATCACCTTCAAAAGTAACTCTAAACGATACACCATAACCGTGTAAATAACTACAATGAGTATTTTGTGCTTTCCACTGTCTAAAGCAACAGCTAAATCCGTCAAATAATTTAGTACTTCTATAACCCATAATATAACTTAATATAAGAAAACTTTTTCAAATGACCTAATAAATTATGCAGAATACGTCCAACCTAACCAATACTTTTTACCATGGAGCAAATGTGATGCCGTTGAGCCGATCTGGCCGGTGAAATCGCTCATATAATTTATCAACGATTCATGACTTTTAAACAAAGTAAAGTTATTTGCATAAGGATAATAATTTTGAAAATCGATACCAGTATGGTCTACCGATCGCTCGTTAATTGTTTCAAATGTCATTGTTCGTAAATATTCTTGATCATAATGAGGTAATTTACGAAAATCAAACGTCATCTCAACGTCTTTAAATTTAAAATTTTCCATGTAACTAATTGTTTTTTAAATATTCATCTTTAGGAACTCGAGTATCAGTTTCATGATTGGTTACCATTCCATCAATAACTGATATTTCATTTAATAATAAATCACTTTGATAAGTACATTCCTCATCTGTGATTAAACCTTTTGCATAACCGTTAATCAATTCTAGTACTTGTTCGTCTTTTGACATATCTCTTACTTTTTAATTTATATAAATATAAGAAATATATTTGACTCTACCAAATCTTTTTACTGCTTTTTCACGGTATATGGACAATGTCTACAATTTGAATTACAACAAGAACCTCTTCGTTTATGGTATATTTCTGTCATAACCATTTTACCATTTTCCCAATAAAATTCCTCGGGTCTGAGTTTTGTTTTTATAAATTCTCTATAATATAAATCTTGAATCCAATCTTTTTGTATCATCAGCTTCCGCATGCCTCACAGTCATCAGGATTTTCTATATCACAAGTAGGCTGTTCTTGTTCTTCTAATTCATTTAACCACGCATCAAAATCATTGGCGTTAGTTTTAGGTTTTCCATCTTCCATTATAATGCTCCAATTTCGCAAACTCCGCCTGCACATGCAAGTTCGCCCTTTAAATCTGTCTCATCTTCTTCTTCAATTATATTTGATAAATCTATAGATGTTAATGATCCCATCATCTGTTCATAAGTGGTTTGATCAATATCTTCAAAAGGTGCTTGAGTATATGTTCCTCCATTATATGGTAATACTGATAAGCCATTATAATGTTCTTTATTATCCCACATCCATTCGCCGGCTGCATCCCATTCATGTTCACGTAATGAAATTGTCGCTGATACATTATGAGTATTATTTCCAGATCTATGACCTGGCTTTATCCATTCGTTTGCAACTTTTTTAACGCGTTCTAATAATTGGAATGGTGACTCTGTCCTCATAATGGCGCCAGATGGTGCTTTCTGTGGTACTGAAATGACTGCGGTATCATGTGGTCTAAAATATTCATCTTCAACCAACTCTGGATGATGTTCCATTAAATATTTGTATATAGATTCATTTTTTCCGACTCTAATTCTTCTAATGTAATAATCGTTATGCCATGCATGGATTCCGGAACTAGTTCCTAATGTCAATGATGTAGTACCGGCTGGTTTTACGGTAGTCGTTCTTGCCGATTTATTTATACCAATTATAGTAGCAACTCTTACATTTTCCTCTTTTACGATTCGAGCTGCTTGTTTCATATCATATCCTAATACCGTACCCGAACCGATCCCCGTCATTGATACTCCAATTAATGCATCTTTTTCTGTAGTTCTCTGCCATACTGGTCGAAGGTAATGAAAGTCGGTATATCCAGCTTGCAATGTCCCAACAAATGCCGCAGTTCTTACTCTCTCATTTAAATCTTCTTGGGATTCTATATTAGATACATTAACTTCACATAAATTACAGAATTGATATGGCCTTAATGCGATTTCACAGCATGGATTAGTACCCCAATCTTTATCATTTGATAAGTAAATTCCAGGCTCACCTGCACCAGATAATTCAACACGTTTCCATAAATCCATGAAAAACTCTTTTGTAATTTTATGGCGCATTAGTACTGCAGAATTGTTAGCTCGGCCTCTTTGTGGATTCATTTCCCACCAATCACCGGCTTTACATGCAATCATTTCGTCATCATCTGCATTAAATAGCGAAATAAGTGCAGCACGCCTAATACCACCAGCTAATACTGCATCCGCGATGTGACAAACTATATCATGAACTTCTAATGTTGATAATTTATCACCATTTTCTTTATTTTTTAATAACCCTTCTACCTTTACCAAACATTCTTTTAATGGCTGAGGTCCCGGTGCTTTACCACCAGATGTTACTAAACGAGCACCTTTTTGTCTAATATCGGAATAATCGAATTTTAATTGAGAGCCGCCATTAAAGTAATTTTTTACTAACGCCTTTACTGCATCTGCCCAACCTTCAATTGAATCTGCTATTAGAAATCTACGTGTTCTTTTATAATTAGGTTTTTGTATTTCTGGCAATTCTTCCACATGGTGTTTTTGAACCGAAAATCCTACTCCGGTGCCACCTAGGAGTAAGAACATACATTCTGAAAAAGATCTCCAATCATCTATCGGGACATATGCACAATTATAAATCCTATTCGGTGAAATATCAATTGGCTTACCAGCGAACTGCATAGAACGCATCGATGGTAATACCTTTTTATCATAAACAAATTTATATGCTTTATCAATTTCATCCGTTAAATTAGGATATTTTTTTAAATGCATTGATTTATTTCTTGTAACTAATTCTTCCCAAGTCTCGCGGCGATTTAATTCTGGGATGTATTTAGCATACTTCATATAAACCGTAATGTCTGATAAAATTTGGTTTGATACTTCCATGGTTTTCCTTATAAATTATTTGTTTTAGTGTAAAATGTAGCCAATATTTGGCTACTTAATTTAAGTATTTCTCTTATAAATATGCCGGCGAGAGCATTAACGTCCTAGGTTTTGATTACTTTTTTTAAACTTTTATTCAAAACCTGAGTTTTGAGTTTCTTGGTATTTTCTGGCTAACATCTGCCTAGCTAGTTCATTACCATTATCCATTTGCTTTTGAGTATCTTTACCTTGTATTGACGTATCTGTATATATATCAAATTGCCCATTTGATGTATTCATTTTACTTGGTAATGTTATACCATCTGGGCCAAATCTATTTTTAATAACATGCCATCTACCTGTACCTGCCAACTTATCTTGCACCTTTCTAGATAATGATAATATGAAATCAGCTACCATTACTTTACCATATGATTCAGATACTTTACTAGCATCAATTACATCTTCTTCTAACGCCGATCTATTTGCTTGAGATGCCGTCCATACTGGAATTTCATATTCGCCGGCCATACCTCTCAGGTCTTCATATATACCTTCTAATTCATGTCGTTTTTCTTGGCCATGGCCTCTTAACAAATCTGCATAATCGACAATAACCATATCTGGTTTCTTATCTTGCATTATACATTTTTCAATATGAGAACGTATACCCATTACAGATACAGATTTTGTAGGATAATGTTTAATGATCAATTCTCCGTCTAATTTAGATAATTGTTCTTTAACCTCTTCCATGTAATGTTTCAAGTTCTGCTGAGCAATTCCGGTTATGACAGAATCATATCGTAAACCTACATATGCCTCATTTAACTCTAATGTATAATGTAGTACCGTCTTTCCTTTCTTAACTAAATTAGCACCAACATTCATCAATGCCCAAGACTTACCAATACCGGCTGGTGCTACCATAACTCCTAGTTCACCTTTACCTATACCACCATCTGTTAATTCATTAATTACTTCCCATGGAGTTTCTTGTACATGCCGTACTGATTCACTATAACGCTCCTCAATATTAGTCATATATTCATGGCCAATATCTTTATCTCCGCCAGATTTTAATGCATCATCTACCGCGGCTTTTATTTCTTCATACTTACCATGTTTAAGTAATTCTACTGATGATAAAATTGCCTTTTTAATTTCTTGGTTTTTACAAAAATCTAAAGCCTGTTCTTTAATGAATTCTAAATCTGGTGCATCTGTATATCGCCATGCATCTTTAAGATGTTGAATTACCGAAGTTTTAAGTACTTCGTGATCTAAATCCTCCATCTTCACCTTCATTACTTCCAATGTAGGCGAAGATTTATATTCTTTATGGTATTCAAGGATTATGTCAACTATCCAGTTATTTGCCTCTGATTCGAAATATTTCGGAACCAATATATCTGATATCTGCTGTAAAAAGCTTTTATCAGTTAATAACGCAGTTATAACTTTAATTTGAAATGCATAACCGTATGAACTTAATCTGTCTGTCATACTTAATTATAATAAATTATTTTCAAAAATCAAAGAGAAGTGTAAGCATTTAATGCACTGAATGAAGTATGTAACCAAGAATCTAAATCTTTTATTACCGTATACATTTTATCTGCCATAAACATTTTTTTGAACTCATATGTATTTGTGCGATCAACTTTACCTTTAACTTTATCCAGAGTTAACATTTTTGCGCCACCATGTATATTAACTTCTTTCAATTGCATGAGGTCATAATTTAGTTGTAGAGTTTCTTTATTCTGCAATACAGTTTCATGAACTTTATATTTCTTATCAACGTTATCCGCATATTCAACTATTTCATCAACCGTTATCTCTCTATCTTCGCATATTATAGGAAAATGTTTAATCAAACTTTTTGTTCCTACGCCTTTAATACCAGGGATATTATCTGATTTATCACCGATAAACGTTCTGTACAACAAGTAATTTTCAGGACTAAATCCAAATTCTTCTTTCATTAGACTTGGAGTATATAACTTCTTTTTAATAGGGCTCCATACTGAAATACGATCATTTACCAACTGTAAAAAGTCTCTATCTGTCGATACAATTGTAGCTCGGTTTTCTTTTTCTGTATATAACTCATTAGCAATATATGCCATAATATCATCTGCCTCTACATTATCAATTGACAATGTAGTAATCGGTAAACAATTAAGATATTGTGCTAGCCGGCCAAATTGCCGGCGCATACTATCCTGCTCATCTTCCAATGAAGCAAACTCTTGGTATCTATTAAATGCTGTCTTATTTGCCCGGTTGGCTTTATAATTCGGATAAATTGCCTTACGCCGTTTCGAGCCGCCTTTACCATCAAATACAATTACACATCTAGTAGGTTTTAACTGACGGATATTGGCAGCAACAGACCGCAAAAAGCCTGTTACCCCTCCAATATGTTGTCCATCATCATTTAGAGCTGGGACGGCTGAAAACACTCTAATGAATGTATTCAATCCGTCAATGATTAAAAGATGGCTGTCTTTACTTGACTCCGTCCCTTGCTCTCGATCCTTTTCCATTTCTCGTAGTATGTTAAGATACTTAGAATCCATTAGCTTTCTTCGTTAACAAATTCTTCTGATATCGTAACATCGTCTATTCCAATGTCCTCGCCTGGTTTATACTTAAGTATATAAGCTTCGCAGATTTGAGTATATATTTCATCTTTAAGGCCATCTAACTCAGCTAGTTTCTTTTCAAAATCTTTTGATAAGAATTTAACCTCAGAGCCATCTGTTCTAGTAAATGTATACCATGCACCTGCAGTAGCCACTAACTTAAACTGCTTCATGATGTTTAGCCATCCACCGTAATTATCAATACCTGATTCAAAATAGATATCATAATCAACAGTTTTCAATGGCGGTCCCATCCTGTTTTTAACCACTTGGCATCTAGTCTTAATTCCGATGGCCTGATCGACCCCGTCTTTCTTAACTTTGATCTGACCAACTGATTTTAATCGTAACCGTACCGAAGCATGGAATGGAATAGCTTTACCACCAGAGGTAGTATAAGGATCGCCAAATGCTACTCCCAATCTAGTCCTTAATTGATTCGTAAATATTAAACAAATCTTTTCACGGCCTATCATGTTAGTAAGTTTACGCATACCTTTTGATAATATAATAGCTTTACTAGTTGCATAACCATCTTTATCAAATTCCTTTGCCATTTCAATTTTTGTAGAGGCTCCCATTACAGAATCTACTACAATTGTAACTAAACGATCTTTATTTGATTCGCGTATTTTTACGACTATACTTTCAATCGCTTCAAATATATCTTCGATAGTTTCTAATGGAACATATAACATCTTTTCAAGATCAAGTCCAATTGCTTCTAAAAACTCTCGACTGATTGCATTTTCAGTATCAATATAAACGGCTAAGCCGCCATCTTTTTGACAATTCGCTAATGCATGTGCCGCTAATAACGACTTACCAGATGCCTCTAAACCTGTAATTTCAGATATTCTTCCAACTGGAAAGCCGCCTTCTTTACGATTTGAAATTGCAAGATCAAGCATCGATGATCCACTACCTACCCAACCACGTACTTCACTAGGAGCCTTTGTATCACCATCTAAGAAAAATGCAGTTTGATATCCTGTATTCTTAAACTTCTTATTAAGACTATCAGCTAATTCTACCGCCAGAGTATCTGCTAGCTCACTTTTTGTTTTTGATTTTGCCATTTATAACCTTTTAATCGTTAAACAACTCATCGAATGCCGCGGATACATCATCCACTTTATTCACACCTGCAGGAGCTGGTGCTGGAGCTGTTTGATTTGTAACTGTTTCTGTAGCTGTTGTTTCACTTTCGCCTTCAGGATTCAAATATGCTTCCAATGCAGCTTTAAGGTCATCATATGATGGCTCTTTAAAGATTATAGCTAGGTCTGGTTGCTCTTTAGCAACGCGTTCCGCAACATTACGGTCTTCCGTCATGGCCGTCACATTAGGCTTAACACGGATCGATGTTTTAGGGTATTGGCCTGGCCCATCTGCGGGAGTAAACTCTACTACAATATCTCTACCTCCGGTTGGGTCGGTAATATCACCATAATCTGGATCTGTAATAAATCCTAATAATTCTTGGTAAACTGTTTTACCAAATCCCCACATTTTTACACCTTCAGACTCTTTACCACGAACGATAACAGGGACATAAGTTCTCATTTTCGGTTCCATTTGTTTACCTAACTTCCATTCATCGGAATTACCAGATGCTTTAAGTTTTTCACAAAATTCTACCACCGGATCTGCTTTACCATTAGTAATCGGAGATAAGTAATTTTTCTTACCTAAGTTGTAATGAAAATAAAGTTCTTGGAATGGATTGTCTCTATCATGTTGATAAGGTACAATTCTTACTACTTGTTTACCAGGTTCTGGTTTCCATAGATTGTCTCGGCGTGCGCCTGTCGTTTGTAATTGATTAAGCTTTGCCTTAATCGCGTCTAAATTAATTGCCATTTTTTTCCTTTTTAATTATTAATGGTTATTTATTATTACTTAATATAAGAAACTTATTTCGTACTACCAAATGATTTCTGAAAAAAGTTTTATTTATTTGTTATTTGTTATTTGTTAAGCTATCGTCCATTGTGTTGAACCATCTACTATATTAATGGCGGATACACGCCATGGAATGCCTATATCCTTTAAATATCTATTTGCCGTCTCTACTTTTTTTGTCTGTAAGAATATATCAATAAGTGATTTTGGAAATCCAAACCATATATGATAATTTTCTGTTATTTGATTTGCGGTGATAATCTCGCCGCCACCAAATGGTGTTTGATTAACTGTATATACACCTACCATAACTTTCTTTTATTTAATATAATGAATATTGTTCAATTATCCTAATTATTCTGACTCTATACCTTCCTTTTCCATGTACTCGCCAATAGCATCATTAATTTCATCATATGCATCAATATTTTCATCTTCCATATTTTCTCCAGCTGCATCATACACAGAAGTAAATACTGCACCATCTGGTAAAAATTCTTGAGTCGCTGTCCAGTTAAAACCATCATAGATGCCTTTATATTCAATTTCTCCAAACATTCCAATGCCTTCATCATCTTCTTCTCTCATATCGTCATGATCAGAAACCATAATTTCGGCTTCTTCTTTAATAAGTTTTGCATCATTAGATGATACTCGACCTTTAAATAGTCTTGCATACTGTTCTTTTAATAAATTCTTTTTCATAATTGTCCAATTTAATATAAATATGCGTTATAAATCAATTCTTTTATATAAATCCAAATGAATATGACGCACATCATTTCCATCGTTTAACATTAACGAATTTTCATATGCCGACCAATTGATAATAAACTTTTTATCTAATACACCGTTATTTACTTTCTTAATAATTGCATTTAAAGCATTTACCGTGTACAATGTATTTGTTTCTTTTTTCCTATGTATCATTATAGTATTAGGCGTTTTGCCATAATCATCTGGTTCTACATTATATGTTACATATAAATCTGATTTATTATCGGCGTCTGAAAATACAAATACTCTTTTTTCTGATATTGTATATGACTTTGCTACATAATCAATAATCAACTCTAAATCCTTCCTGTGCGCAAATGTGCATAACAATTGTGTTTTCAATATATCCTTTATCCTAATTTTAGTTTTACACTTGGATTTGTATTATCCCAGAAAAAACTACCTTCTGTTTTTTGAGAACCTAACCGAATTGTGCCGGCTTCTACCACAGAATCAATATCTTCCATTTTAACTAATGCAAATCGTAAATCATTACTTTTTCCTTTCCGGAAATTATGAAATAAAATTTGACTAGTTTTTATTTTATCCATATATGATTCTAAGTTAATTTTTACCATTTGTTTCATTACCTGATTGACATTTTTAAAATCTGATCCGTCATTAAAATATTTTTGTGCTACTTCCATATTTTCAAAAAATATAGCTCCAACACCTTTTTGAATTTTCTGTAAAAAATCTTGCCGATTTGCACCTTTATCTTCGACTAATAATTCATATGCATCTCTAATAGCAATTGATATATTGTTATGATCAGTATCATTAATAAATTCATTATATTCGTCATCAGATATAATTCCTTTAGCAGCTGCGTTATCTAACATGAATCCTAAAAATGTAGATTCAAGTTTACGTTTACCTCGAGACTGCTGACCCAATCGTGCATCTTTACCTTTAACTTCTAATGTACGGCCATCAAATGCTAAATCACCTCCGCCGGTATAATTTGTAACATTTTTAAATAATAATGCTAATGCAATTTCACCGGGGCCAGTTGCATTTCCACCTCTATCTGCACCAGGCTGCATGGTCATCATTTCTAATAACGTTTCTTTAGGTAATCCAGATTGTTCTAACGTTCCTCTACCATCATCAGCTATAACTAAATCTAGAGGCGCTTGAAAATAATTCAACACTTCATTGACATTTGGTAAAGATGCAATCGTATTAAATAATATACGTACTGATTTTTCTCCTAATTGATATGCATCACCTACGATATCCTTTGATGCGAAATATTTTAATAATTTACCTTTAAACGCTGAACGTATAATTACAGCTTGTATATCAGATAAATCTTCTTGATCTAATTGATCTTTCACATCCTTTAAAAGATTCATTATTTCTGGTAATTGTATCATCTCATTAATCATTTCTTTATGAGATTCTTTCCATTCATGTAAAGATTCCATTGGATGTTCTTCAATAGTTTCTAAACTATTAACAAATACTGATCCATTCATTCCATTCTCTACTAGAACTTCATGTAATACATCCAATTCTTTTTTTGAATAAGGAGCCGTCGTATATCCATTAGGAAGTCGGTAAAACCATTCGCGTATAATGCTTTCTTTGTTCATAAACACTTTCTTTTTAATAAATATTAAACAATTTTAGAAGTCATGTCTGACATGGCATGGTAATTTACACCAGCTTTAATTTTGACCGGGAATTTACCAGCTTTACTCATTACTGTACGTAACTTTATTAATAAATCTTTTCCATCTGATACATCGTAATCAAATAATAACGAGTCATATGTATATAAAATTAATTTTGTATTATATTCTGTCAATAATTCATTTACTTCATTAATCACTGATAAATTATATTCTGTCTCGGACGCCTGGAGCATGTAATTGAATAATTTATTAGGATTCATTTCATGTAGATGTTTTTTATATAAAGGCCGTTGCATTAATGGTGTCTTAATATAACCATCGCGTTTAAAATCACTCCATAATTTATTAATAAATTGCTTAGTTTCGCCAAAAAATGGCACTTTTTCAAAGTCTTCATCAATACCTCCATATAACAATCGGAATGTAATCTTTTTACTATCTTCATATTCCTGATCTGTTATTTCTTCTTTCCCGAAATATTGTTTTGCAAAATATTCATGTATAGAACCATCTGGTAGTTTATACCCTAATATATCAGCTATTAATCTTGGATGATATGCGTCAAAGTCCATTTCAATTAACATACCGCGCTCCCATCTACTTACAAACGATTCACGGCAGCCATTATCTTTATTTAAAGCAGCATAATTAACTCCGCCAAATTTATTAGAAGGTCGGCCGGTTGTAGTCCATATATTATATTCTGATTGAGCTTTGTTATACTTCAATCCGTTTGCTTTAAAATAATTCACAAATTTTACATGGTCTACCTGCATTCCAGACCTTTCGATGGCCGCGAAGTTATCAGTTACTATTTGTTCATATTCTTCGAATTCCTTTGTCTTTTCAAACGTCGTATATGATTTCATGAATTGTTTTCGCATGGCAACACACCGCTCAATGTGACATGTCATCGGCAACCAATCATATGTATTTGTTTCATTATGCCACCACCTACTCCAAATATCATGAGTAACTGTATTTGTTTCATTTAGCGGTAACATCCGATGGGTCTGCCACCATTCTACCATATCAGCATCATAGCACTTTATAGAGGTAAAATTAACAAACCGCTTTTTGGCTAAAACATAGATATCATGGTGACTAGTAAGGTCCTGTAAACGTTCGGTATTGAGGTTTAAACAGTCCATATGATGGAATGGTATCACATAATCAATATCATCTACAATTGAATAAATATATATAAAACATATACGTGTATTTATATAATGGAGGAATGGATCTGAATATATCGGTATCCAGAATGAGTTTCCGGCTTTTAATGATACTAATACTTGTTGTAACTCTATTTCATCTTCGACTATCTGCATGTATAGCAATATAAGAAAAATATTTCATATAACCAAATGCTAATACTTATAAAATTCTGTCAAATCTGTCAAATACGTGGATAATTCTGGTATGCCTGAATTTAATATAACTCGTTGATTTGCTTTACGCACTTCATCTATTGGGCCGGCTAATGACCATTCTATAACTATTTTACGATATTGCCCAGCATCAATTCCCGAGGAATTTTTATTATTTACATTACCATATGATTCGCCATCAACTTCAATTATCTGAGATAAATTATTTTTCTGTTGTACGAAAAATCTAGCGATATTTGCTTTTTTATAATCTGAATCAGTAGGTGTAGGAAAATAATATTCTGGTGTAGTATAATTATTAAATCGCTTTTTTGTTAATTGATAATAAATACTTCCATTTTCTGTTTCTATTACTGGTGTATATATGACTAACTCTTTACTATAATCGTTAAATGTCGCCTCGGAATATACCGACCCATTGGGGTATCGATGATATAGGCCTATATACTCTAAATTAGTATCTGCGACTATCCATTCTTTACCAGATGTATATAAACCGGTTTCTATTTTTTCTTTAGGCGTATAAACAGGTCTAGCCATTAATCATCCTTTACTATTCTAGAAATACATGTTAAATCAGTTTGCCAATCATTTCCTTTAATCGTATGCGTATATTTTGTTACTGTAAATACGACTCTTGCTCCCTTTTTAAGTCTATAACGTTCTGGTAAATAATCGGATATAATTGTGTCACCAAAATTAAATCCTTCAATACCATCTACTACAATTTCTACTGTTAATGGAAAAGGTGTTGGTTCTATTAATTTACATCGCTCCGCTAAACCATCAGGAGATAATGTTTTTACTAACTGATTAATTAAACTTTTCGCTGCCGTCGTAGCATCTAGAGAATAAGACGAATCGTTTATTTTTGACTGGGCATCCGGTAATTTTATTTTTAATTCTTTAACCGTTTTGACATATTTTTTCCGGGCAACTTCTAACGCTTCTGCATTTGCAGCTATAATTTCCGCAGCCGTACGTTTTGGGTTTAAATCTGGGGAGCCACCAAATGCTTCTGCCTGTATACTTTTTGGAACTTGTCCGGATAATTTTAATTCTCGTACTCCATTTTTCCCGGATACAGGAGATAATATTAATGGCTTGACTCTGTCTTTAACTGGGGATTTTTTATTTACTATCCAAATTGTACCATCATCCGATTCTTCATCCACATCTAATGTGAGATCCCAATCACCACCAGAATTATCACGTATAACTGCAAATATTTTTTTAAAAAATGATGCAAGATCCATTTTAGACTTTGCCTTTTCCACTTCTTCGGTAGATTGGCCCTCTTCAATTGCTACTTGGTTGAAAGATTTTTGTATTTCACGTAAAACATCTCGTGTCAATAAAATTCCTTTTGGTGATCCGGATGTAGATTTATCTATACGAAACTCATTATAAATACTAGTATCAAATTCTGCAAAAGCATCACATGTAATAAATTTTTCAAGATCTGTTTCTCCTGTCGATGGTGTATAACTATTTTCTGCTGTTGTGTATGCGTATGGAAATAATGTTCTATATGGTGATGGACTCCATACTCGGCCGGCCGGGAACATGATATCTATTGCGGAATATGCATCATTAAATTTTATTTGATAATTATTTTCATTATCTGCTAAAATATATTTATTAACGATTGAAACAATTGCTTCTAGCGTCATATATGTAATTCGGGCATCTTCGCCGACACCTGTATCAATTTGATTTGTTGGTTTATAGTTATTTGGTGCTTTTAATACACCAAAATGTCCACCGTCGGGTAGTCGGCCGCATTTACCATGAGGAGGATCGAATGCATTCGCCTTTTCTATTCCAGTATCAATATTTATTAAACTACCTATTCGAAGTTTAAATGTATCAGATTCAGATGACTTTATATCTGTTTGAGTTGCTAATTGTACTACATAGTCTATATAATCAAACATATTTTGTACTGGTGATCTTTCATCGAAACCGTCATAATCGGTAATGAATTCTAATCCTTGTTTTGCAAATTTATCTGT
>Ga0208560_1000052_pt1 | contig 14858 bp, 9 predicted proteins | sample Virmet3827_250_FD_185742 | JGI IMG/M metagenome (GOLD analysis project Ga0208560, IMG submission 185742) | Marine viral communities from the Southern Atlantic ocean transect to study dissolved organic matter and carbon cycling - metaG 3827_250... | ecosystem: Environmental > Aquatic > Marine >...
AAGGTATGACTGGTCAAACTGGTAATGCTGGTACGCAAGGTATGACTGGTCAAACTGGTAATGCTGGTACGCAAGGTATGACTGGTCAAACTGGTAATGTAGGTGCTCAAGGTAACACTGGTCTCCTCGACTTGCCTTCTGCTCCTGGGGCTGATCGTATCGTCTTTTATGACAATAGCGCAACTGCTCACAAATACTTGACTGCTAGCGATAATTTGACCATCAGTGGCGTGACGCTTAAATCAAACTATATCAGCAGCCTTGGATTCACTACAACTAATGGTACATTTGCCATATCAGATACTGAGGGCAATGCGGATAAAACGCAAGACTTGGATGGAAGATATAGTTTACCGATTGGCGTCTTAGGTGCGCAAGGCGCTACTTCTGCAATCCAATTTACCACTGGTGCTTGGTCTAATATTGGGACAACTTCATCTCCAAATTATGCTGCTGATCCATATATTAGGTTTGCTGCTGGTGGCGATGCTACTGTCGCTTTTGATTCTAGTCATAACAAAGTAACATTCTCAGCTACTGATACGCAAACCACAATCCACAATGGGACTGGTTATACCACGGGTCAATTTGGATTCTTCGACGGGCAAGGTATAGACCAAGTCACGGGTCATCCAGCGGAAGGGCAAACAGATATCTTTTTCTCTTTGTCTAATGACCGAAGGTCATTAGCTGAAGATGACAGTGTATACACTGGTAATGCTCATGATTATATTTTCTTTGACGGTACAGCATCAGGCGCTCAACCAGTTGGTATTCGTTTCTATGCTGGTACTAATGAAGAAATGAGGCTTCAAGATAACGGTGATCTTCTCGTCGCTGGTGATGTTATCGCATTCTCAGCTACTTTATCTGACGAAAATTTAAAAGAAGATATACAACCAATACAAAACGCTCTTGAGTTGTTATCGCAGATTGATGGTGTTAAGTTTAAGTATAAGAAAGACGGCAGGGATTCTGCTGGTGTGATTGCTCAGCAACTTGAAAAAGTAATGCCTTCGGCTGTTTCTACTAAGCAATCTTCTTTGGACCCAGAGCTTGATGGTCAAGAATATAAAACTGTAGAATATAATCAGTTATCAGCCTTATTCATTGAAGCGATCAAAGACCTCAAAGCAGAGAACGAGGAACTGAGAGCGATGATTGAGGAGTTAAAGGAGTAATTTATGGGAGTCAAGGCAAATATAATCATTGATCAAGGAACAGATTACAGTAGCACATTGACTGTAACTAATGATGATGGAACTGCCACTAACTTGACTGGATATACTGCAGCTGGTCAAATTAGAAAGCATTATTCTTCCTCAACTGCGACTGCTACTTTCACCGTATCGTTTAGTAGCGATAGGTCTGATGGTAAGGTTGTTATCGAGTTACCTAAAGCAACCACTGGAAGTATAGACGCAGGAAGATATGTATATGACGTTGAATTGACAAGTAGTGGTGATAAGACCACGAGGCTTGTAGAAGGAATTGTTACAATAACGCCACAAGTAACAAAATAGGTGGTTAGATGTCAGATCTAAAGGTAAAATTAAGTACACCAAGTCAAACTAAAGTAGTTCTTAATGATAACGGAACGCCTGTGACGATAACTGCAATGAGGCAGGTGAGTACAAATTTAAGCCAATTGGGTGATGTAAATACATCTTCTACAGCTGATGGGTCTATTCTTGTTTATGATCAAACAACCAATTCATACAAACTCACTAACTTTTTAGTTGTTGATGGTGAAACTGTGACGTTGTCAGGTGGTGATTTTTAATGTCTAATGTAGTTCTTGCGATAAAGAAAAGTCAAACCACCGACCAGCCGACTAGTTTGGCTAATGGCGAGCTTGCGTATTCCTTTTCTTCAGATAAACTATTTATCGGTCAAACAGGCGCATCGGGAGATCCTGTTTCCGTTGAGTATATTGGTGGAAAATTAATAGTAGATAAAGTTGCTAATCTAGAATTGACCACTGCCAATAGAACATTCAATTCCGTTACGCTGACCACCAGCTTGACTGTTGACAGTATCATAATGTCCACATTTACCGAAAATGGTTTGATGTATACAGACGCTTCAGGTAAAATTGTACAAACTTCTGCTGGTAATGCGGGCGAAGTGTTACAAGCTGGCTCTGATGGAACCCCATCATTTGGCGATTTGAATGGTGGAACATTTAGCTGATTTGAGTATAAAAAATGACTAATGAATATATTGATGATAATCTAAAAAAAATTTATGACAAGAAAACTCAAGACGAAATTATAGAGTTGAATAAAATGGTCACAGCCTTAAAGACTAAGGTTATTTCTTTGACCGAATTGTTGGAAGGCGAGCGTGCGATGTCAGAAAGCATACCATTACCGCATTCCGTTATATATCAAGTTGTTGAGTTGACTAGAGATATAGATTATAAGCAAAGAATAATAGATTTTTATGAATCTGAAATCGACGAATCTGTTATTATAAATAGAAAGAATATGATTAGACCGCCAAGAAAGAGTGCGTTCAAGAAAAATTAAAACAGGAATAGAAAATGTCTTCTGTAATAAAAATAAAAAGAAATACCACCAATAATAACGTCCCAGCGAATGACATTCTAAAAGAGGGCGAATTAGCGGTAAACCTTAATGGCGATAATCCAATACTTTATGTTGGTAAAGCTGGATCAACTGGCGTAGTTGAGGCGAAGGCAGTCACTTCTTCTGATGCGACTGATTCTAATAAGGGTGTTGCTTCATTCGACAGTGGCGATTTCGGTGTCAGTGGTGGCAATGTTACATTAGCAGATAACCTTACTCTTGGTGGTAATCTTGGGGTTACAGGAGCTTTGGGTGTAACTGGCGACGCTACCTTGCGTGGTGCAGCAACTGTTCACGGCAACTTGGGCGTAAGCGGTAACGCTAATGTTACTGGTAACGCTACAATCAATGGGACTCTAGGCGTAACTGGCGACGCTACCTTGCGTGGTGCAGCAACTGTTCACGGCAACTTGGGTGTAAGCGGTAATGTTAATGTTACTGGTAACGCAGATATTGTTGGAACTCTGGGCGTAACTGGAACCGCAAATTTGAGGGGGAACGTGGTAGTTGGTGGCGACCTGACGGTTAGCGGTACAACCACTACAGTAAATTCATCAACCGTTACAATTGATGACAACTTCTTAAAACTGGCTGATGGTAATATTGCAGATACAGTTGATATTGGAATTTATGCTCAATATAATGATGGCGCTGCAAAATATGCTGGGTTCTTTAGAGACCAAGATGATACTGAAAAGGCATTCGTATTTTTTAAAGATCTTGCCACTGAACCTACAGCATCTCCAGGTCTTGCTGGTCCAACAGGCAATGTCGGGGCAACTTCATTTTCATTAGCGCAAGTAGACGCTGTCATTGACGGTGGTACATATTCATAATTTGATGAGAAAGGCTTGATACTTATATAGGTTTGTTCTTTCTCTTTTAGCCTTATATAAGGCGGTACAACTAGGAGTCCATATATATGGCATCAACGATTAAAATCAAACGCAGCAACACCTCTAAGAATGTCCCTGACGCAGCAACTGATCAAATAATTGAGGGCGAACTTGCTCTCAATACCAGAGATGGCATTCTTTATTCTCGTGGTGGTAATGACAATGATGCTGTTTTTGAAATCGGAGCGAACAATACTTCTCTGAGCATTAGCGGAGCTCCTGTAGTCACAAGTAATACAATGTTTGTGGCGCATTCCTTAGATCAAAAGGAAGAGCAGTTTGCCGTTCAAGTAATGCCATCTCAAACCAACTATGGTACAGGAGACAGCGCAGCTCCAGATACTGGTAAAATCCAGTTCGGAGGAATCCTCAACACCTCCCTTCGCATAAGTTATTTCATTGGAGCCAGTAACGCTGACGTCAGTTCTGGGCTGAAAAGGCTTCAGCCTGGAGATGTGATAACAATTTCTCCTGATGGCGAACCTGAGAATACAGTCACAATCAAAGCAGATTCAGTATCTTACAACGATGCATATAAATGGGTTGATGTAGTTTCTGCTCCTGGCACGGATGGGGTTGGTGATGTGTATAGTAGATTCACAGATTCTGAACAAGTTGCTCTGCAGACTGTTTTGTATGACAAGAACGTAAAACTTTCGATAAAGAAAAAGGCTACTCTACTTCCTGCTGGTTTCGCATCTTCTGATGGAAAGGTTTTATTTTCAGCCAATGGTGTATTTACAGGTCATGGCGCAGAGTCTGAACAAGATGCATTTTACACATTCTTCAGAGACGCAACAAACATTGACGAATCAACAGCAGCAAACCCAGCCAGCAATGAGAGTTTCATAAGCAATCGCTCAAACGAAGGAACGCCACAAATCTCAGTATCAATGTCAATGACGCAGTATAATCAAGGCGCAGCAAGCACTGATTTTTCTGAAACAATTGCTAATATTGAGGCTGGTGATTATGTATCTTTCACATTAAAGAGCGATCCTTCTAAGCGTTTGGCGTTCACTGTAGAAAGCAACACAGTTGACCACACTAACAGCTTTGTTCGTTTAGTTGCCAGCGATGTGAGTTATAATAACTTTATCACTTTTGATAATGTAACTGAACCGCACACATCTCAATCAACTAACCCTCAAGATGACTTTAGGAATGATTATTGTACGGTTATTGTTAAGAAAAAGGCAAGAACTGTACCAAGAAGCCACCTACCAGAATTGATAGTTAATGATTTGCCGATTGTTAGCCCCAACGGTGAGATTATAAACATATCACCAAATACAGAAAAACTAAGAAGAACAATCAAGGATGTTGGTACAACTGAAGGCACTGATTTTGGAGCAACAAATAATGGTGAGGCATATTTCCAGTTTATAACTGGTGATTCGACAATAGGTCTGAGAGTTGACCCACAAACATCTGGTGGAAATGATCAATCTGAATTTTTGATGGCACTCAGCGGTCACAATCCTTATACACATGCCGGAGCTATGATACTAGTCAGGAGCGTAACTGATCGATCAAAATATATTTTGTTTACTAAGCCAGTTTCTATTGTTGATAATGAGTGGCTCACATACATTAATATGACTTTTGCGTTTTCTAATGTTGTGGTGGACACAACTGACGAGTATCAATCTGGATCTTTGGGTTGGTCTCGAGTACAACAAGCATTCGTTGGAGATGATGTTGATATTTATATTATTCCAGACGAACCATTTGTTAAAAAGTCAATTAATTTTACGCATGGACTTAATGATCATGATAAGATAAGGCTTAATGGAGTCCATGTAGATTACTCTGGTGGTGGCGATAGCCTATATCCTTTACATATTGGTACATATCAAAATTCACACTCGAACCTTTCAAGTTCTTATAGGCACATGACATTCACGGCATATAACATCAACCAAGGGTTTGTTTGGAGAGATGGGACACAAACCTCTAGTCAAGCAGCAATGACATTAAAGTCAGATGGTAAGTTGACAGTAACGTATGGTGCTAGGATAGGGTTTGGTGAAAATGATACCACCAACCAGTCATCAACATACAGACTACAAGTATCAGGTCAAATTTATGGTAGTTCTAACATTACAGCATATTCTGATAAAAGAGCAAAAGAAAACATAAAACCAATATCAGGTGCGCTTGATAAAGTTCTAGATATGCAAGGCGTTTATTATAATATGAAAAAGGAACATGCGCCTGAGCATGAAGACCACACTCGTCAGCGTGTAGGTGTTTTGGCTCAAGATATCCAGAATGTTTTACCAGAAGTTGTATCATACTGTGAAGAGGATGATCGCTATTCTGTTGATTATGGTAATATTACAGCTATTTTGATAGAAGCAATTAAAGATCAACAAAATATTATTGAAGATTTGAAATCTAGAATAGAAACATTGGAGAATGATTCTTAATGGCCAATAATCCAGGTGGAGAAATAAAAGCAGTTAGGAGGTATTTGCCCAGCAGCGGAGAAATACATATGGGAGCCACATCAGGTCTTGCTGGCATCCCACATATTGCAGGGGGCTGTGGCGCAAACGTATTTTCCGCACCATATTCAGTTTCTTCATTCACTCGTAGTAGCGAAAATACAGACACTAGTGACCTTAATCTAAGGAATCTTGTGTATGGTGCGAACATTTTCTCCAATTTTAATTCTAACGGCACCGCTAACTCAAACAATGCAAATATCCCAACCATCAGCGGATCCCAAGTGGGATGGGGAGATTATTATAATGGCGATAGTGGTGGTCAGATGTTTGGTACTTTTCGATCAGCAACAACAATACATGGATTCACCAGATCGGCGACAGCAAAATGGAAAATGGCTGGAACTCGGACTTCGCCATACCACTGGGGATTTTCAAAGATTATGGATATAACCAACCAGCTTGGTAATTCGCGCTGTTTAAATCAAGCTGAGGATTACAAACCAGCGCCAATCACTGATGGTAGAACGCCTCTACCAACTGGCGAGGATGATAATTCTCAACCTGGACACTTTAGTGACGTGTTGTATGTATATCACAATGGGACAAATTTCTATATCGCAGTTGCGGGTGAGTGGGATTATAATACGGAGATGGACGCATATCCCCTCCCTCAAGCATTCATTCTTCAGATTGGTAGTCCATCGGGTGTACTAACAACTAGATTCAATACAAATGCATCCAACTGTACTCTATCATTCCCAGCCAGACCATCCAATCAAGGCGAATCTACACAATTTGCTTGGACCAATATCACTAATCCATTCAAACCTGACGGGACGACTGAATTGCTACCATCGAATACTGGTGGTGTGCCTGATGATATGAATTTTACTATTTACCCAGTTAGATAGGTCGCATTAAAGTTGAGAAAAATAAAATATTATGTATTGACAACTAGACACTTCCCTTGCCTTCTGCGCCACTTTAGTTCTAAATGGAGCAGAATACCTATGAGTGATGTGGTTGTTGTAATTAATACAAAAGATGAATCGTACGCTCGATTGGTGTCGGTTTTTTGCTCTACTAATGGTATAGAATATCATAGAACGAAGTGCGACGGAACTCCTGCTAATGGTAAGAACAGTGTTCTTGATTTATTTCTAGAAAGTGATAACGATTATATGGTAATGATCGATGGGGATGATTACCTTACACCCCATGGGGTTTGGGTATATAATCATTTAGCACAGGTAGAAAATCCACCAGACGCTGTTTTTCTTTGGGATCAAAAGGGTTGGAAAAATCATTGGTGGGAAAATGATGGAAAGGGTAAAATATATAAGAGCAATCCTTTCGTTACATCTTATGGTCAGTTAGATGATGATTATAAAGAGGTAAATGAGTATCGAGAAGTTTGTTTAGGCGGTGGGAGAGATCCAGAATTATTAGAAGAAGAAATAACAAATCTACTTGATTATTGGCAGTTCCAAAGAAAATATTGCGAACCACTCACAACTCACTGTAGACTGACCTTTCTTTCAAGAAATGCTGCCAAAATTAAGTTTCCAAAAAATGTGACTATCGGGGAAGATACATTACATTACTTCTTATTGAAAAATGAGAGAAAGAAAAAAAGATTGAATGTTGTTAGGAACTGTGAAAACCCACCAACATATATTTATGACCAATCTCAGCCTGGAACTGTGATCGAAGAGTCAAATTTGGGTCAAGATTATTCTTGGCTGGGGAAAATGATGGCGGTCGCTAGGGAATATGAAAAGGCAGGTATTGTTCATGAAAATTATGAGTTGCCTGATCTTAAAATAGATTATCCTCCTGGATATTATGCAGATCAATGCGGATATGGAATTAATTCTATAGACTTTGAAATTGAAGATTCTTTTGGTAATAAATATATCGTACATTTTCCATCTAATGCTAGTGATTCTAGCATAATAGCTGAGAAAGAAAGAATATACCTGTAAAGGAAAAAATAATGGCAACAACATACCAGTTATATGCGAGTGAAGTACAAACAGAAACTGTAGGCGATCGAACCGATTCGATCTGTTCCATCAACTGGACATTCATCGCTGTTTCAGATAGTAGGATTGATAATCCACAATTAGTCGCAGAACATCATGATACCACTATTGTGAGTTCAGAACCAACATCAGATGATAATTATGTTTCTTTTTCTAATTTAACGGATGCGATGGTTCTTGGTTGGGTTAATGCGGATATAGATTCTAGAACTGCGCCACCAAGAAGTGGCGATGATTCCGTTTCGCTTAGAGATTATATCAAAGCATCATTAGAAGAAGAATTCGTACAAGCTAGAAGCTCCGCAGTTGGGAATAAACTGCCTTGGATTGCTAGTTCACTATAAGGTCATATTGATAAATGAGTCAGAGTAAAGCTAGAGATTTAGCAGACCTAATTGGCGGTGGTGGGGGGACAGCCACATATGGTGTAACTGGTGCTCAAGGTAGCACTGGTCAATCTGGTTCTCAAGGGCAAACTGGTCAAACTGGTGCTCAAGGTATGACTGGTCAAACTGGTTCTCAAGGTCAGTCGGGTTCTCAAGGTCAGACTGGACAAAGCGGTAGTCAAGGTCAGTCGGGTTCTCAAGGACAAACTGGTCAATCTGGTTCTCAAGGTCAGTCGGGTTCTCAAGGTCAGACTGGTCAATCTGGTTCTCAAGGTCAGTCGGGTTCTCAAGGACAAACTGGTCAATCTGGTTCTCAAGGTCAGTCGGGTTCTCAAGGTCAGACTGGTCAATCTGGTTCTCAGGGTCAAAGCGGTTCTCAAGGACAAACTGGTCAATCTGGTTCTCAGGGTCAGTCGGGTTCTCAAGGTCAGACTGGTCAATCTGGTTCTCAAGGTCAGTCAGGTAGTCAAGGACAAACTGGTCAATCTGGTTCTCAAGGTCAGTCAGGTAGTCAAGGGCAAACTGGTCAATCTGGTTCTCAAGGTCAGTCAGGCAGTCAAGGGCAAACTGGTCAGTCGGGTTCTCAAGGACAAACTGGTCAATCTGGTTCTCAAGGTCAGTCGGGTTCTCAAGGTCAGACTGGTCAATCTGGTTCTCAAGGTCAGTCGGGTTCTCAAGGACAAACTGGACAATCTGGTTCTCAGGGTCAAAGCGGTTCTCAAGGACAAACTGGTCAATCTGGTTCTCAGGGTCAATCTGGTTCTCAAGGTCAGACTGGTCAATCTGGTTCTCAAGGTCAGTCGGGTTCTCAAGGTCAGACTGGTCAATCTGGTTCTCAAGGTCAGTCGGGTTCTCAAGGTCAGACTGGTCAATCTGGTTCTCAGGGTCAAAGCGGTTCTCAAGGTCAGACTGGTCAATCTGGTTCTCAGGGTCAGTCGGGTTCTCAAGGTCAAACTGGTCAAAGCGGTAGTCAAGGTCAGTCAGGATCTCAAGGTCAAACTGGTCAAAGCGGTAGTCAAGGTCAGTCAGGATCTCAAGGTCAAACTGGTCAAAGCGGTTCTCAGGGGCAAACTGGACAATCTGGTTCTCAGGGTCAAAGCGGTTCTCAAGGGCAAACTGGACAATCTGGTTCTCAGGGTCAAAGCGGTTCTCAGGGGCAAACTGGACAATCTGGTTCTCAGGGTCAAAGCGGTTCTCAAGGACAAACTGGTCAATCTGGTTCTCAGGGTCAATCTGGTTCTCAAGGTCAGACTGGTCAATCTGGTTCTCAAGGTCAGTCGGGTTCTCAAGGTCAGACTGGTCAATCGGGTTCTCAAGGTCAGTCGGGTTCTCAAGGTCAGTCGGGTTCTCAAGGTCAGACTGGTCAATCTGGTTCTCAGGGTCAATCTGGTTCTCAAGGTCAGACTGGTCAATCTGGTTCTCAGGGTCAAAGCGGTTCTCAAGGACAAACTGGTCAATCTGGTTCTCAAGGTCAGTCGGGTTCTCAAGGTCAGACTGGTCAATCTGGTTCTCAGGGTCAAAGCGGTTCTCAAGGACAAACTGGTCAAAGCGGTAGTCAAGGTCAGTCGGGTTCTCAAGGTCAGACTGGTCAATCTGGTTCTCAAGGTCAGTCGGGTTCTCAAGGTCAGACTGGTCAATCTGGTTCTCAAGGTCAGTCAGGATCTCAAGGTCAGACTGGTCAATCTGGTTCTCAAGGTCAGTCGGGTTCTCAAGGGCAAACTGGTCAATCTGGTTCTCAAGGTCAGTCGGGTTCTCAAGGTCAGACTGGTCAATCTGGTTCTCAGGGTCAAAGCGGTTCTCAAGGACAAACTGGTCAATCTGGTTCACAGGGACAGTCAGGATCTCAAGGGCAAACTGGTCAATCTGGTTCTCAAGGTCAGTCGGGTTCTCAAGGTCAGACTGGTCAATCTGGTTCTCAGGGTCAAAGCGGTTCTCAAGGACAAACTGGTCAAAGCGGTAGTCAAGGTCAGTCGGGTTCTCAAGGTCAGACTGGTCAATCTGGTTCTCAAGGTCAGTCGGGTTCTCAGGGTCAGACTGGTCAATCTGGTTCTCAAGGGCAAACTGGTTCACAGGGACAAACTGGTTCTCAGGGTGTTACTGGTAAACATGGTCTAGTATATTTCACTAATGCGTCAGTTGATATATTGGCGTCAGCACCTACGATTCCAAATTGGTCAGTATCGCACGGCAGTTATGAAGTAGACGATATAGTTCATCTTTCAAGTAATGGTAAGGTGTATGTTTGCATTTATGACCACATGTCTTCTGTTTATAATGCCCCAAACATAAACACTAGTGCTTGGACAAAATTAATTGGCGATGATGGTTCTGACCATAAAGATGATATTACAAAACTAACACCAACAGTATATGTGGATAACGCAAATCCATATTGGAAAACAGTTTCTGGAACAGCTAAGTGGTATGAAACAGCAGCCTCAGTTGGTGGCACTGATAATGTAACTTGGTTGATGACCGCTGTAGCTGAAGATCGTTCTAGCGTATCAAACGAACATTTCCTAGCGCCATCTCTTTCTAAAGGGCAACAGGGTGTAACAGGACAATCTGGTTCTCAAGGTCAGACTGGACAAAGCGGTTCTCAAGGTCAGTCAGGTAGTCAAGGACAAACTGGTCAATCTGGTTCTCAAGGACAATCTGGTTCTCAAGGGCAAACTGGTCAATCTGGTTCTCAAGGTCAGTCGGGTTCTCAAGGGCAAACTGGTCAAAGCGGTTCTCAGGGTCAAAGCGGTTCTCAAGGACAAACTGGTCAAAGCGGTTCTCAAGGTCAGTCAGGTAGTCAAGGACAAACTGGTCAATCTGGTTCTCAAGGACAATCTGGTTCTCAAGGGCAAACTGGTCAATCTGGTTCTCAAGGTCAGTCGGGTTCTCAAGGGCAAACTGGTCAAAGCGGTTCTCAAGGTCAGTCAGGATCTCAAGGACAAACTGGTCAAAGCGGTAGTCAAGGTCAGTCTGGTTCTCAGGGTCAAACTGGTCAATCTGGTTCTCAAGGTCAGTCTGGTTCTCAGGGTCAAACTGGTCAATCTGGTTCTCAAGGTCAGTCGGGTTCTCAAGGACAAACTGGTCAATCTGGTTCTCAAGGTCAATCGGGTTCTCAAGGGCAAACTGGTCAAAGCGGTAGTCAAGGTCAATCGGGTTCTCAAGGGCAAACTGGTCAATCTGGTTCTCAGGGTCAAAGCGGTTCTCAGGGTCAAACTGGTCAATCTGGTTCTCAAGGACAATCAGGATCTCAAGGTCAGACTGGTCAATCTGGTTCTCAAGGTCAGTCGGGTTCTCAAGGTCAGACTGGTCAATCTGGTTCTCAAGGTCAGTCAGGATCTCAAGGGCAAACTGGTCAAAGCGGTTCTCAGGGTCAGTCGGGTTCTCAAGGTCAAACTGGTCAATCTGGTTCTCAGGGTCAAAGCGGTTCTCAGGGTCAAACTGGTCAAAGCGGTTCTCAAGGTCAGTCGGGTTCTCAAGGGCAAACTGGTCAAAGCGGTAGTCAAGGTCAATCGGGTTCTCAAGGTCAGACTGGTCAATCTGGTTCTCAAGGTCAGTCAGGTTCTCAAGGACAAACTGGTCAAAGCGGTTCTCAGGGTCAGTCGGGTTCTCAAGGTCAAACTGGTCAATCTGGTTCTCAGGGTCAAAGCGGTTCTCAGGGTCAAACTGGTCAAAGCGGTTCTCAAGGTCAGTCGGGTTCTCAAGGGCAAACTGGTCAAAGCGGTAGTCAAGGTCAATCGGGTTCTCAAGGGCAAACTGGTCAAAGCGGTTCTCAGGGTCAGTCGGGTTCTCAAGGTCAAACTGGTCAATCTGGTTCTCAGGGTCAAAGCGGTTCTCAGGGTCAAACTGGTCAATCTGGTTCTCAAGGACAATCAGGATCTCAAGGTCAAACTGGTCAAAGCGGTTCTCAAGGTCAGTCGGGTTCTCAAGGGCAAACTGGTCAAAGCGGTTCTCAGGGTCAGTCGGGTTCTCAAGGTCAAACTGGTCAATCTGGTTCTCAGGGTCAATCTGGTTCTCAAGGTCAAACTGGTCAAAGTGGTAGTCAAGGACAATCAGGATCTCAAGGTCAAACTGGTCAAAGCGGTTCTCAAGGTCAGTCGGGTTCTCAAGGGCAAACTGGTCAATCTGGTTCTCAGGGTCAGTCGGGTTCTCAAGGTCAAACTGGTCAAAGCGGTAGTCAAGGTCAGTCAGGATCTCAAGGTCAAACTGGTCAAAGCGGTTCTCAAGGTCAATCGGGTTCTCAAGGTCAAACTGGTCAAAGCGGTAGTCAAGGTCAGTCGGGTTCTCAAGGACAAACTGGTCAATCTGGTTCTCAAGGGCAAACTGGTCAATCTGGTTCTCAAGGTCAGTCGGGTTCTCAAGGACAAACTGGTCAAAGTGGTAGTCAAGGACAATCAGGTTCTCAGGGGCAAACTGGTCAATCGGGTTCTCAAGGGCAAACTGGTCAAAGCGGTAGTCAAGGTCAATCGGGTTCTCAAGGACAAACTGGTCAATCTGGTTCTCAGGGTCAAAGCGGTTCTCAGGGTCAAACTGGTCAATCTGGTTCTCAAGGGCAAACTGGTCAATCTGGTTCTCAAGGTCAGTCAGGTAGTCAAGGACAAACTGGTCAAAGCGGTAGTCAAGGTCAATCGGGTTCTCAAGGGCAAACTGGTCAATCTGGTTCTCAAGGTCAGTCAGGTAGTCAAGGACAAACTGGTCAAAGCGGTAGTCAAGGTCAATCGGGTTCTCAAGGGCAAACTGGTCAATCGGGTTCTCAGGGTCAATCGGGTTCTCAAGGGCAAACTGGTCAATCTGGTTCACAGGGACAGTCAGGATCTCAAGGGCAAACTGGTCAATCTGGTTCTCAAGGTCAATCTGGTTCTCAGGGTCAGACTGGTCAAAGCGGTTCTCAAGGTCAATCTGGTTCTCAGGGACAAACTGGTCAAAGCGGTTCTCAAGGTCAATCTGGTTCTCAAGGTCAGACTGGTCAATCTGGTTCTCAAGGTCAGTCAGGTAGTCAAGGTCAGACTGGTCAATCTGGTTCTCAAGGTCAGTCGGGTTCTCAAGGTCAGACTGGTCAATCTGGTTCTCAAGGTCAGTCAGGATCTCAAGGACAAACTGGTCAAAGTGGTAGTCAAGGACAATCTGGTTCTCAAGGGCAAACTGGTCAATCTGGTTCTCAAGGTCAGTCGGGTTCTCAAGGGCAGACTGGTCAGTCTGGTACTCAAGGTCAGTCGGGTTCTCAAGGACAAACTGGTCAAAGCGGTTCACAGGGTCAATCAGGTGCTCAGGGTCAGACTGGTCAAAGCGGTTCACAGGGTCAATCAGGCGCTCAGGGTCAGACTGGTGCGCAAGGAAACGATGGAGCTGGGGTAATATTTTATTCTCAAGCGCCATTAACATTCAATGCTAACTCTTTGACTACAAGGGGTGCGTGGAGCGGTAGCACTTCTTATCAAAAATTCGATCTGGTAACTCATTCTTCTGCTGTTTGGTCGGCAAGGGTTGCTGTTAACAATAGCGGTCACGTTCCAGGAAGAACGAAAGCTGAATATATTGCTGCAGGGTTTTCTCAGACGACTGCTGATAATTTTGGATTTGATGGTGGGACAATTCCAATTTGGAAAAAGGTTCTTGGACCAAATGGCGAGAATGATATTAGCAAAATAACTAAAATGTGTCCTGTTTCTAACCCAGTTACAGTAAGCGGTACATTACAGTTTGATTTAGCAGGTTCTGATAGTACTGATTATCGTTTCAAATCAACTTCTACAGCAACTTCAATTTGGCAAATTAATGCGCGAGCTCTTACTCATAATGATGTAACATATGATCTTTTCGGACCTGCTTTATTGACAAAGGGTCAATCAGGAACTCAGGGGCAATCGGGGTCTCAAGGACAGTCAGGTAATACTGGTTCTACTGGTTCTGCTGGTAGTGCGATATCTTTTGATACTGACTCTACAGTAGAATCTACCAATGCGTTAAAGACAGCAGCCATCAGAGCTACACGTGGTGAAGATGTAGTATTAATTAATGACATATATTGGCACATAGAAACTGGTAGAATATTTAGAGCAACTTCAGGAATAGTTGGAACCACGCAAGCTGCAGCTTTCGCTGAGATTGGACCCAGTGGTGGGTTTATAAATGGTCAAAATATAACATCATCTAGCTTCGATATCACTAAGTTATCTGAAGCCTTAACAGATCGAATAGGGTTTAACCAATTATACAGCTTGCCTCTTAGATTTGACCAGTTCGTATATACTGATGAAAATGAGACTGATGGTGGTGGCGGTGGCGGTAGCATATTTGTTGTTCCTGCGCCTGACTCATCTGTTGCTAGAGTAGGCAATCTTCATGGATCTTCATATGCCACAGTTAGATCCGTTTCCAAGCGCCAATCTTTAGACATCACTGTAAAACTTGAAGTGACGAACACGAATTCCTCGCCCAAGACTATTGCGATAGAGGTTGATCCACAAGTTAAGTCTAATTCTAGCAACAA
>Ga0208560_1000057_pt1 | contig 14218 bp, 14 predicted proteins | sample Virmet3827_250_FD_185742 | JGI IMG/M metagenome (GOLD analysis project Ga0208560, IMG submission 185742) | Marine viral communities from the Southern Atlantic ocean transect to study dissolved organic matter and carbon cycling - metaG 3827_250... | ecosystem: Environmental > Aquatic > Marine >...
CAGGCTGGCGACGACGAGACCCGCAGCAGCGTCATGCCGCCCTTCGCGGGCGCGTTCGATACCGACCAGCTCAATGCCCTGACCGATCACGTTCTCGCCTTCAGCGGCAAGGCCGAGAGCAATCCGGTGGGTGCACAGATCTATGCCGACAATTGCGCTGCCTGCCACGGCATCCGCGGGGAAGGGGACCGGGCGCAGGGCGCACCCACGCTCAACGATGCGATCTGGCTGCGGGGCAGCAGCCGCGAGGCGATCAAGCAGCAGATCCTCAATCCGCGCATGGGCATGATGCCCAAGTGGGAGGGCCGGCTCGATCCGGTGACGCTGAAGATGTTGGCGGCCTATGTACACTCGCTCGGGGGAGGCGAAGACTTCGTGGAAGTTGCCGAGGATCCCGAGGTAGCGGTCGATGAACAACCCTGAAGACAACAGGCCACCGGGTGAACGCGACTGGTCGGTAGTCGTCGAGGACGGCATCGCCAAGAGCAACCAGCCGGTCTCGAGTGCGATTGCCGATCCTGCGGCGACGACGCGTCGCCACGAACCGCACGAACCCGCGCGAGAGCACTTGCCCGAACGGCTCTACGAGCCGCGCAAGGCTGTGCACAACAAGCGGATCGACGGGCCTTTCCGCCGGTTCAAATGGCTGGTGATGCTGGTCACCCTGGGGATCTACTATGTAACGCCGTGGATCCGCTGGGACCGCGGCCCCTACGCGCCCGACCAGGCCGTGCTGGTGGATCTCGCCAATCGCCGCTTCTACATGTTCAGCATCGAGATATGGCCGCACGAATTCTACTTCGTGGCCGGACTGCTGATCATGGCGGGGATCGGCCTGTTTCTCGTGACCAGCGCCGTGGGGCGCGCATGGTGCGGCTATGCTTGTCCGCAGACGGTGTGGACGGACCTGTTCCAGCACGTCGACCGCTTCGTCGATGGCGATCGCAATGCGCGCATCCGGCTCGACGCGGCACCGTGGACCTGGGGCAAGGTGGCGCGCCGCTCCTTGAAGTGGAGCATTTACCTGTTCATCGGGTTCTGGACCGGTGGCGCGTGGATCATGTATTTCGCCGATGCGCCCACGCTGGTCCAGGATTTCTGGCGCGGCGAGGCGGCATCGGTTGCCTACATAACGGTCGCGGTGCTGACACTGACTACGGTCACGCTGGGCGGCTTCATGCGCGAACAGGTGTGCATCTACATGTGCCCCTGGCCACGCATCCAGACGGCGATGATGGACGAAAAATCGCTGCTGGTGACCTACAAGGACTGGCGCGGCGAGCCGCGCGGAAGCGTCAAGAAGGCAGCGAAGAACCCCGACCGGTTCGGCGACTGCATCGATTGCACCCAGTGCGTGCAAGTGTGTCCGACGGGGATCGATATCCGCGAAGGACCGCAGATCGGCTGCATCACTTGCGGGCTGTGCATCGATGCCTGCGACCGGGTCATGGACGATATCGGACGCCCGCGGGGTCTGATCGATTATGCGACGCTCGAAGATTGCGAGCGCGAGGCAGCCGGCGAAGCCGTGAAATCGCCCTGGCGCACGCTGCTGCGGCCGCGCACGATCGCCTATACGATGATCTGGGCTGGGATCGGCGGAGCGCTGCTGTTCGCGCTGGGTACGCGCAGTCATACCGAACTGACCGTCGCCCCCGATCGCAACCCACCCTTCATGCTTATGTCGGACGGGTCGGTGCGCAATTCCTACACGCTCAAGATCCGCAACATGGAAAGCCGCCCGCGCGCCATGGAGATCGCGGTCGAGGGCCTGCCCGGCGCTCTCATGTGGACCGACACGATCAACCGCGACGAGGCCTCAGCCACGCAGCGGGTGACAGTGCCGGCCGATCTCGTACGGGCAGTGCGCGCCTATGTCGCCGTGCCGGTCGGCACCGCACCGCAGCAATTCGAATTCCGCGTCACCTCGCTCGACGAGCAACGTGAAACGGATGTGGTGGAAACGCGCTTCGATGCACCGGAGGATGAATGATGCGCCGTGAATTCACAGGACGGGACATGGCCATGGTCATGGTCGCCGGTTTCGGGATCGTGGTTGCGGTGAATTTCTACATGGCCTCGCTTGCGATCGGCGGTTTCGGCGGCGTGGTGGTCGAGAACTCCTATGTCGCGAGCCAGAAGTTCAACGGCTGGCTCGACGAGGCGCGCGAGGGCCGCAAGCTTGGCTATGCTGCGCAGATGGCACGCGCGGCGGACGGTAGGCTGATGGTAACGACGCAGGGTGTGCCGCCGGCGGCACGCGTCTCTGCCGATTTGCGGCGACCGCTCGGCCGGCCGCAGGACATGTCCTTGCAGCTGGAGCAGGCAGGGGCGGGCAGCTATCTCTCGGCCGAAACCCTGCCCGCGGGCCGCTGGATCGCGCGCGTTACCATCGCCGTCGGTGACCAGCGCTGGATGGATGAAGCGGAAGTGCAATGAACGCCCCGCTTGCACTCGACACGCAGGGTAGCATGCCCTTGCGCGACAGCCGGTTCACCGTGCCGGGGATGCGCTGTGCCGGGTGCATATCGAAGATCGAGCGCGGGCTGGCGAAGCTCGAAGGTGTCGACGCGGCGCGGGTGAACTTCTCCGCCAAGCGTGTCGCCGTCCGCCACCACGAGCGGCTGGGTGAGGATGACCTGATCGAAGCGATTGCCGCCATCGGGTTCGAGGCCCAGTCCGTGGCCGACAATCCGATGGCGCGCGACGACCGCGAATCGGCGGCGCTTATGCGGGCGCTCGCCGTGGCCGGCTTCGGCATGATGAACATCATGCTGCTTTCGGTCAGCGTATGGTCGGGCGCGGAAGGGGTTACGCGCGACCTGTTCCACTGGCTGTCGGCGATGATTGCCCTGCCGGTGGTGGCCTATGCCGGCCGGCCCTTCTTCGCGAGCGCTGCAATGGCACTGCGCCACCGACGCACCAACATGGACGTGCCGATCTCCATCGGGGTCCTGCTGGCGACGGGCTTGAGCCTCTACGAGACCATCGCGGGCACGGGCCATGCCTATTTCGACAGCGCGGTCATGCTGCTGTTCTTCCTGCTTGCCGGGCGCGCGCTCGACGCGACGATGCGCAACCGGACGCGCGCAGGAATCGGGGCCCTGCTATCGCGGATGGGTCGCAGCGCGATGGTCCTTGATGAAAGCGGGGCGCATCGCACCGTCGCTGCGGAGGATCTTGAGCGGGGCATGCTGATGATCGTTGCGGCGGGCGAGGCGCTCGCAGCCGACGGCGTGATTGAGGAAGGCGAGACGACGCTCGACAATGCCATGCTGACCGGGGAAAGCGCACCGCAGGCGGCACGGGTCGGCGATACGGTTTACGCCGGGGCGATCAATCTTGGGAATGCAGTGCGCGTGCGGGTAACAGAGGCCGCTTCGGATACGGCGCTCGCGGGGATCGCGCGGCTCATGGACGAGGCGGGCCAATCACGCAGCCACTATGTCCGCATTGCGGATCGCGCATCCCGGCTTTACGCCCCGGCGGTGCACTCGCTCGCGCTGCTGGCCTTTGCCGGGTGGATGATCGCCGGGGCGGGTTGGTACCAGTCGCTGGTGATCGCGATTGCGGTGCTGATCATCACCTGCCCGTGCGCAATGGGGCTCGCGGTTCCGGCAGCGCAGGTCGTGGCGTCAGGGGCGCTCGCCAGGAACGGCCTGCTGGTCAAGGATGGCAGCGCGCTAGAACGGCTTGCCGAAATCGATACCGCCCTGTTCGACAAGACGGGCACGCTGACCGTGGGCGAGCCGGTGCCCGCCTTGGGCCATCTTACCGACCGGCAGGCAGCGATCGCCCTGGCACTTGCCCGCACCAGCCGCCATCCGCTGAGCAAGAGCATCACCCGCGCGCTCGAAGGGCGCGGCGTGCAACCCGTCGACTTGTCGAGTGTGCAAGAAACGGGCGGCAACGGTGTCTCCGCTGTCTTCGGGGGTATCGCAGTCGCGCTCACCCGCCCCGATACCGACGGGTTCCGTATCGCTACCGGACTGCGCATCGGCGACGAGGTCACGAATATCGCGTTCGACGACCCCGTTCGGCACGATGCCCAAGCGACATTGGACGAGCTTGCCGCTGCGGGCATTGAAAGTACGGTGGTCTCGGGTGACAGGGCGGGGCCGGTGAGCGCGGTCGCCGGCGACCTGGGGCTGGAGTGGAAGGCCGAACTTCACCCCGACGCCAAGCTTGCACATATCGAAAAACTCAAATCGGCCGGGCATCTCCCGCTCATGGTGGGGGATGGCATCAATGACGGCCCGGCGCTGGCCGCGGCGCATGCCTCGATAGCGCCGGGCAGCGCCAGCGATGTGAGCCAGCAGGCAGCCGATGCGGTCTTCCTCGGACGGTCGCTGCGTCCCGTCGTGCTGGCGGTACGGGTCGCCCGCCGGACCATGCGGATCGTGCGCCAGAACTTCACTTTCGCGATCGTCTACAATGTCTTTGCCGTGCCGCTGGCGCTGGCCGGTCTTGTAACGCCCTTGATCGCAGCGGTGGCGATGTCGCTCAGCTCGCTCGTCGTAGTGGGCAATTCGCTCAGGCTTGCCAGGGCGGCGCAATGAGCGGCCTCGCCTTCCTGATCCCGATTGCGCTGGGCCTTGGGATGCTCGGTCTCGCCGCGTTCTTCTGGGCCATGAAGCGGGGCCAGTTCGAGGATCTCGATGGCGCTGCGCAGCGTATCCTGATCGACGATGAGGAAGACGAGCGATGACCGGATCCGTGCTACCGGGCATTCTCGTGTTGCTGCCACTGGCGGTTGGTCCGCTGCCGCAGCCCGCACGGACCATCACCGCCGATCTGTGCAACGGCGGATCGGTGGAAATTCCCGTCGATCGCAACCCGGCGCGTGAGGAGCCCTGCGCCGTGAAGGCGTGCCACGCAGGTTCATGTCGCAAGAGATTTGATCTGGCGCAATGACGCGCGTGGTGCGGCCCTTCAAGCAGGCCCGCATGTGGACATATTACCCCGATCTGCTCGCCAGGCCCGTGCCGCGTTACACGAGCTATCCCACCGCCGCCGAATTCGGCGACATCGATACCGGCCTCTACCGGCAAGCGCTGAGCGGAGCAGGAGGCGATATCTCGCTCTACGTCCACATCCCGTTTTGCGAGAAGATATGTTACTATTGTGGATGCAACACGGCTGCATCAGGCCGGCGTCAGCGGCTCGAGACCTATCTGGCCGCCCTCCACCGCGAGATCGAGCTGGTCGCTGCGCTGCTGCCGGATTCTGCCCGGATCGCGCGGGTCGCCTTCGGTGGGGGCAGCCCGAATGCCATCGAGCCTGGCGACTTCCAGCGATTGGTCGACAGCCTGCTTGCAAACCTTCATGTGTCCAATCCGACCTTCTCGATCGAGCTCGACCCGCGGACCATGACGCGGGAATGGGCCGATGTGATCGGGCAGGTCGGTATCGAACGCGCCAGCCTCGGCGTACAGACCTTCTCGGCCCAGTGTCAGGAGGCGATTGGCCGCGTGCAATCGGAGGATTGCATCGTCCAGACCGTCGACTGGCTGCGAGGGGCAGGGGTGACGTCGCTCAATTTCGATCTGATGTACGGTCTGCCGGGCCAGACGATGCATGACCTGGAAGACAGTTTGCAGCGCACCCGTGTGCTCGGCGCCGACCGGGTCGCGCTGTTCGGCTATGCTCATGTGCCGCACATGGTACCGCGGCAGCGGGTGATCGATGGCAGCAACCTGCCAGACCAGCGCGAACGCTTTGCCATGGCCCAGATGGGATACGCCTATTTCGCCACGCATGGCTACACGCCGATCGGCTTCGACCATTTCGCCAAGCCGGGGGGAGACCCGCTCGCCCGTGCGGCGCTGGACGGGACGTTGCGGCGCAACTTCCAGGGGTTCACCGACGATCCCAGCGACATCCTGATCGGGCTGGGCGCGTCGGCAATCAGCAGCTTCCCGCAATTGCTCGCGCAGAACGAGAAGAACAGTGGCCGCTATCGCATGCTCAGCTCGCAGGGACACCTGCCGGCCGGTCGCGGCATCGTCCGCAATCCCGACGACCGTTACCGCGCAGCGGTGATCGAACGGCTGCTGTGCCAGGGCCGCGCGCAGTTAGGGGCGTGCCTCATGCGGGAAGCGAACGAGACGCTCCGCCCGTTTCTCGAACGAGGGTTGGCGTCGATCGACGGGCAATGGCTTACCATCTGTCCGGAAGGGCTCCCCTATGCGCGAACGATCGCCGCCGCGTTCGATGCGTATCGGCAGCCGAGCGCTCGGCAGTTCAGCTCCGCGGTCTGAGCGTCAGCGGCCATACCGCCGCGCTGCGAAGGATAGCGCAGTCAGAGCGAGCGAACATCCCGCCAGCAGCGCGCAGGTCCCGGCCCAGCCGTGGATGTCATAGGCCAGCGTCCCGGCATAGCTGCCGATTCCGCCGCCGATGAACATGATCACGACATAGATCGTGGTCAGCCGGGTGCGGATCGCGGGATCGAGCGAGAGGAAGGTCATCCGGCCGGTGACGTCGATTCCCGGTCCGACGAGATTGGCGATGAACAGCGGCACCAGCAGCCCCCACAGCGTCCCGCCCAGCGGCCACAGCAGGAGAATCCCGACGAGCTGTATCGAGGCGAACACCATTCGCGCAGTGCGCGGGCCGATCGCATCGGACCAGCGGCCTAGCCATGGCGTGGAGGCGATGCTTACCGCCGCTAAGCCTGCAAGGTAGCCGACCGTGTCGGTGCCATACCCCATCGGCGGTGAGGTGAGATAAAGCGCCAACCCGAGCCAGAGCGCGATGAATTGTGCGAAGTTCAAGCCCTGAATGGCGCCGGCAATGAGGATTTCGCGGTGGCGCGATAGCAGCGGAAACACCGAGAGGATGAGCCCGGTATAGGACTGCCTTCCGCTGGCCGGCCGCTCGCCGCCTTCCATCAGTCGAGGCAGGGCGAGGGTGACTGCAAGCATCAACCCGGTCGCGGCCCAATAGACCGCGCGCCAGCCGAAATGCTCGGCGACGACGCCCGCGCCCACCCGGGCGACGAGAATGCCCAGGATGACGCCCGCAGTCAGCTTGGCAGTGACCTGTCCCAACCGTTCGGGAGCCACGCGTTTGGAAGCATATGCGGGCAGCAAGTATGGGGCGATCGTGAAGAACCCCAGCAGCGTCGATCCAAGCACGAAAAGCGTAAAGCCCTGTGCGAACGTCATGACCGTCAGCGATACCGTCTGTCCGGTGGCAAAGGCGATGGTGAGGCGGCGGTTGGAAAACCTGTCGCCCAGCGGCAAAAGCAGGAAGATGCCGACAGCCAGAGCGAGTTGGTTGAGCGCCGGGACCAGTCCGATCCGTGCGTGGCTGACCCCGAAGTGGTCGGCAACCAGCGCGATGATCGGATGGATGTAATAGGCGTTCGCCGTCACCACCGCCGCGGCGATCGCGAGCGAGGTTTCCTGCGCGGCCGTCAGTCGTGCCGTATGGTTCAACCGAGGTGACCCGCCTTGCGCGCCATCGCGATGACGCCTTGCGCGAGAACACCGGGCTGGTCTTCCTGGCAGAAGTGCCCGCAGGTGCCCAGCGTCCGGTGCGGTTGCCCCGCAGCGCCCGCAATTCGTTCGATCAAATGCTTCTCAGCGCCGCGTGTGATGGGATCGTCTTCGCCGAAAAGGGTCAGGAACGGCTTGTCGTAAGCGGCGAGCACGGGCCAGGCTCGCTTGTTTTCCTCGACCCCCGGCATCCCGTCAGCCGCAGGGACCAGCGCCGGGAAGGCGCGGGCGCCCGCTTTCGAAGGTTCGTCGGGGAAGGGCGCGTCATAGGCAGCGATCTCCGCCTCGCTTCGCGGCGTCGCGGTGGCGCGGTCGAGCAGCCCGCCGATCCTGAAATCGGGCGAACTTCGTGCAAACTCGCGCCAGGCCAGGAAAGCTTCGCTTGGCGTGCCGCCTGCGGGCAGGAAGGTGTTGCTGGCGACGACGCAGGAAAACAGATCGGGATCGTCGGCAACCATCCGCAGCCCCAGCAGTCCTCCCCAATCCTGACAGAACAGCGCGGCCGGGCGCGGTTCGACTGCAGCGCGCCACTGCTTGAGCCAGTCGACATGGCGGGCATAGGTGTAGAACGCGATGTCGTCGGGCTTGTCGCTTTTTCCGAAGCCGATCAGATCGGGCGCGAGCACGCGGAAGCCAGCCTCCACCAGCGGCGGGATCATCTTGCGATAGAGGAACGACCAGCTCGGCTCGCCATGGAACAGCAGGACGGGCGGGGCATCGCGCGGCCCCTCGTCGACGTAATGCTGGCGAGCCTTAAGGCCATCGCCGAGGTCAACCTCGAACCAGTGCTCGGCAAACGGATAGTCAGGAATGCCGGCAAAGCGTTCGGCGGGCGTGCGCAGGATCTGCAACGGTTTCTCCTCCCAGGCGACCGATGATCCGGTCCTGATTCGAAACCTTAAGGCGTCGGATGACTGGTGTCACCCAAGTGGCTGACCGGAACCGTTTCCTTGAAGGTATGCGTCACATAGGGGAAGGGGATTTCAATCTCTGCATCGTCCAGCGCCGCCTTGATTGCGCGGATGACCTTGTCCTTGCTTTCCCAACCGTCGCGCGGGGAAGATCCCGCCCACCAGCGCACCAGGAAATCGACCGAGCTGGAATTGAATTCCTGCGCGAAGATGTCGATCCCCTTGCTGGCGAGGACATGGTCGACCCCTTCGACCGCACGTCGGATCACGCTTGCAGCATGGTCGAGCTGCGTGTCGTAGGAAACGCCGACCACTACCTCGTGGCGGCGCTGGCTTTCGTCGGTAACGATTTCGACGGGGGTCTTGAACAGGATCGAATTGGGCACGACGGTCAGTTCGCCCGAGAGCTTGCGAATATGCGTTTCGCGCAAGGTAATATGTTCGACCTTGCCCGAAATGCCCTCGCACTCGATGACATCGCCGATGCGCATCTTCTCGCGGACCATGATGAGCACGCCGGCGAGGAAGTTCTCGAACACGTCCTGAAAGGCGAAGCCGATGGCGACTGCGCCGATCCCGAGCCCGGCGAGCAGGCTGGCGGCGGTCAGGCCCGGCAGGACGACGACAGCCGCGATGAAGATCCCCGCGACCCAGATGCCCAGCTTGACCAGCGTGTCGATCAGCGTCTTGAGACTAGCCCGCAGGTCGGTCCGGCCGACCAGCATGTCCGAAATACGCGCAGCAAAGCGCGCGAGGATCCAGGTAATGAAAAGGATGAAGATCGCAATCGCGATGCTGGGAAGGCTTGCCACGAAACCTTCGCCCATGTCCTGCAGCTGTTCGCGCAGCGTATCGATGTAATTCACGAGTGCGAAACTCCCTTTGCGCTGCAACGCAACGCAAAGGGTGAGGTTCCTAGCCGGTGTGAATCAGCTGACCCCGTGTTCCTTCCGGGCAAGTTCGTGCAGCCAGTCCGCATGGCGGGGCGCGGTCTTGGTCTCGCTCCATTCGTCGAGCATCATCGGCGCCACGCGCTTGAGTTCGGCATATTGTTCGTCGGTCCCGATATCGGCGGCCAGTTCGACGCGGTGACCGTTGGGATCGAAGAAATAGATCGACTTGAAGATGCCGTGATGCGTCGGGCCGAGCACGTCGATGCCGAGGCTTTCGACGTGGTCCTTGGCGGCCAGAAGCTCGTCCTCGTTTGCCACCTTGAAGGCAAGGTGCTGGACCCAGGCGGGCGTGTTCTCATCGCGCCCCATGTCCTTCTGGTTCGGCAGTTCGAAGAACGCCAGGATATTGCCGTTACCGGCATCCAGGAACACATGCATGTAGGGGTCGTACTCACCAGTCGAAGGGACATGGTCCTCGGCGAAGGCAGTGGTGTATTCCATGCCCAGCACCTTGCCGTACCATTCGACGGTTTCCTTGGCGTCCTTGCAGCGATAGGCCGCATGGTGGACGCCGCCCAGCTTCACCGGATGTTCGGTCACATCGCTCATTCTGCCGGCTCCTTCGCAGCGGCTTCGGCTTCCCCGACGGTCAGCGCGCCGCGCTTGATCTGGTCGCGTTCCATGCTTTCGAACAGCGCCTTGAAGTTGCCTTCGCCGAACCCGTCGTCGCCCTTGCGCTGGATGAATTCGAAGAACACCGGTCCGACCTGCGCTTCGGCGAAGATCTGGAGCAGCAGGCGCGGCTGGCCGCCTTCGGTCGTGCCGTCGAGCAGGATGCCGCGCATCTGGAGTTCGTTCTCGTCTTCACCGTGGCCCGGCAGACGCTCGGAAAGCATCTCGTAATAGGTGGCGGGCGGGGCGGTCATGAAGGGCACGCCAAGCTGCTTGAGATTGTCCCAGCACTGCAGAAGATCGTCACAGATCAGTGCGATGTGCTGGATGCCTTCGCCATTGAATTCGCGCAGGAATTCCTCGATCTGGCCCTTGCCGCCTTCGCCTTCCTCATTGAGCGGGATGCGGATCTTGCCGTCGGGCGCGGTCAGCGCTTTCGAGGTGAGTCCGGTGTATTCGCCCTTGATGTCGAAGAAGCGGATTTCGCGGAAATTGAAGAGCGTTTCGTAATAGTCCGCCCAGTATTTCATGCGGCCGTTGTAGACGTTGTGCGTGAGGTGATCGATCACGTTGAACCCGGCGCCGACGGGAAACTTCTCCACGCCGTCGAGATATTCGAAATCGATATCGTAGATTGACAGGCCGTTGCCGTGGTCATCGGCATAGCGATCGACCAGGTAAACGATCGCGCCGCCGATGCCGCGGATCGCCGGGATCCGCAGTTCCATCGGGCCGGTTTCGACCGCGACAGGCTCGGCCCCGCGCCGGAGCAGTTCGTCATAGGCCTTCTTCGCATCGCGGACGCGGAAGCCCATGCCGCAGGCGGACGGGCCGTGCTCGCGGGCGAAGAACCATGCCGCGCTGCGCGGTTCATAGTTCAGGATCAGGTTGATCTGCCCCTGCCGCCAGAGATCGACATCCTTCGCGCGGTGCGATGCGACGTGGGTAAACCCCATGGCCTTGAAAACCGGTTCGATGACGCCTTTTTCGGGGGCGCAGAATTCGACGAATTCGAAGCCGTCGAGGCCGATGGGGTTTTCAAACAGGTCGGGCATTGAGATCCTCTGGTACGGTGTTTGGTTGCAATGGAAACTAAATACCTGTCCAGGGTGGTTGTTGTCAAGCCGGGCAGGGGCTGGCGCCACGCGCTGTTCCGTCGGTGCGACGAACGGTCCCACGCGCAAGAATGCGCTTGCGCAAGCCGGTTAACTGTGATTCTGTCGAATGATGCGGCGTACTCGCTCTCGATCCCCGATTCAGCAGGCGAAGATCACCCAGCACACTGCGCTGGCGGCTTTGCTGGTGATGGGCGGTTTTGCCATTGCCGGGCCTTCGGGCCTGCTCGCGTGGAGCGAAAACCTGCGCGTGCTCGATCAGCGTGAGGCCCAGCTCGCTTCTTTGGAAGCGGAGCGCGAGGCGTTGAAGAACCGCGTCGCACTGCTGCATCCGGACCATGCCGATCCCGACATGGTCGGCGAATTGCTGCGCAGCCAGCTCAACGTCGTTCACCCCAACGAAGTGGTTATTAAGCTCGAGGACTGACTGCTTACGGAAACCACCGCGTTCCGTAAGGGTTTTCGTATGCATGCACGCTCTGCCGTTGCGCGGTACGCGTGGCTGTGCCTATAGGCGCAGCCGATATTCCTCCCCGGAAGAACAAGGATCCGAAGTCTTGGCCAAAGCCCCCCGGAGCAAGAAAACCGCCCCCAAGTCACCAGCAGAGGACAGCGAGTTCGCGCTCCACTCGCTGCAGGACGCGTTCGAACAGGACTCGCGGTTCAAGGCCAGCAAGGAACAGCTGCTCGACTTCTACAAGCAGATGCTGCTCATTCGCCGGTTCGAGGAACGCGCCGGCCAGCTCTACGGGCTCGGCCTGATCGGCGGTTTCTGCCACCTGTACATCGGCCAGGAAGCGGTCGCGATCGGCCTCCAGTCCGCGCTCGACGGCGACAAGGACAGCGTGATCACCGGCTATCGCGATCACGGTCACATGCTTGCCTACGGCATCGATCCCAAGGTCATCATGGCCGAACTCACCGGACGCGAGGCGGGCATTTCGAAGGGCAAGGGCGGGTCGATGCACATGTTCTCGACCGAGCACAAATTTTACGGCGGGCACGGCATCGTCGGCGCGCAGGTCTCGCTGGGCGGCGGCCTCGCGCTCGCGCATCAGTATAATGACGATGGCGGCTTCTGCCTCGCCTATTTCGGCGATGGCGCGGCCAACCAGGGCCAGGTCTATGAGACGATGAACATGGCGGCGCTGTGGAAGCTGCCGATCGTCTTCGTCGTCGAGAACAACCAGTACGCCATGGGCACCGCGGTCGGTCGCAGTTCGGCGGAAACCGAATTCCATCGCCGCGGCACCGCTTTCCGCATTCCCGGCATGGATGTGAACGGGATGGACGTGCTCGAAGTGCGGCAGGCCGCCGAAATCGCGTTCGAGCACGTGCGCGAGGGCAAGGGCCCCGTGCTGATGGAATGCAACACCTATCGCTATCGCGGGCATTCGATGTCCGATCCCGCCAAGTACCGAACGCGCGAGGAAGTGCAGGATATCCGCGAACACAAGGATCCGATCGAGGCAATCAAGAAAGTGCTCCTCGAAAACGGTTCGACCGAGGACGAGCTCAAGGCCATCGACAAGGAAATCCGCAAGACGGTGACCGAGGCGGCAGACTTCGCCGAGAGTTCGCCCGAACCGGAACCCGGCGAACTGTACACCGATGTTCTCGTGGGGGAGTACTGAGCGATGGCTATCGAACTGAAAATGCCCGCGCTGTCCCCGACGATGGAAGAAGGCACGCTGGCCAAATGGCTGAAGTCGGAAGGTGACGCGATCGTCGCCGGCGACATCATCGCCGAGATCGAAACCGACAAGGCCACGATGGAATTCGAGGCCGTCGACGAAGGCACTCTGGGGAAAATCCTGGTCGATGAAGGCACCGAAGGCGTGAAGGTCGGCACAGTCATCGCCATGCTCGCCGGCGAAGGCGAAGATGCATCAGATATCGAGGCTCCCGTCCAGGACGCAGCGGTCGAGGACACGCCGGGCGAAGGCAAGGACGTCGGCCGCGATCCGAGCGAAGCGCAGATAACCAAGCCTGCACGCAAGACCGATGTGAAGGACCCCGAGGTTCCCGAAGGAACGGCATTTACCGCCACCACCGTGCGTGAGGCGCTGCGCGACGGCATGGCCGAGGAAATGCGTGCCGACGAACGCGTCTTCGTGATGGGCGAGGAAGTCGCGCAGTACCAGGGTGCCTACAAGGTCACACAGGGCCTGCTCGACGAATTCGGCCCCAAGCGCGTCATCGACACGCCGATCACCGAATACGGGTTCGCCGGCATCGGCACCGGGGCAGCGATGGGCGGCCTGCGCCCGATCGTCGAATTCATGACGTTCAATTTCGCCATGCAGGCGATCGACCACATCATCAACTCGGCGGCGAAGACCAATTACATGTCGGGCGGCCAGATGCGCTGCCCGGTGGTCTTCCGTGGCCCGAACGGCGCGGCCAGCCGCGTCGGCGCGCAGCACAGCCAGAATTACGGTCCGTGGTACGCCAGCGTGCCGGGCCTCGTGGTGATCGCTCCCTACGATGCTGCCGATGCCAAGGGGCTGATGAAAGCCGCCATCCGCTGCGAAGACCCCGTCGTCTTTCTCGAGAACGAACTCGTTTATGGCCGCAGCTTCGACGTCCCCGATCTCGATGACTACGTCCTGCCGATTGGCAAGGCGCGGATCATGCGCGAGGGAACGGATGTCACGATCGTCGCCTATTCGATCGCGGTCGGTCTCGCGCTGGAGGCAGCGGACGAGCTGGCGGATGAAGGCATCGATGCCGAGGTGATCGATCTGCGCACGCTGCGCCCGCTGGACCGGGAAGCGATCCTCACCTCGCTGGCGAAGACCAATCGTCTGGTCATCGCGGAAGAGGGGTGGCCGACATGCTCGATCGCATCCGAGGTCATGGCAATCTGCATGGAAGACGGTTTCGACCATCTCGACGCGCCGGTAACGCGCGTGTGCGACGAGGACGTGCCGCTGCCCTATGCCGCCAATCTCGAGAAGCTGGCCCTGATCGACACCCCGCGTATCGTCGCTGCCGCAAAGAAGGTCTGCTATCGCGACTGATATGGAGCAGGACCAGGCAGCCGCGGGCGACCTGCTCGACGAATGTCCGGAAGTGTCGCGCATCGCACTGGCGAGTGCCGGGTCTCGGCGAGACATCTGGCT
>Ga0208560_1000059_pt1 | contig 14041 bp, 16 predicted proteins | sample Virmet3827_250_FD_185742 | JGI IMG/M metagenome (GOLD analysis project Ga0208560, IMG submission 185742) | Marine viral communities from the Southern Atlantic ocean transect to study dissolved organic matter and carbon cycling - metaG 3827_250... | ecosystem: Environmental > Aquatic > Marine >...
TCTTGTATTCCCCAGTTCGGCGAAGAAAGTAATGTATTCGCGAACGTACTCATGAAACCAGTATTAGCATCAAGAACTAAAGGAGCATTATCTCCGAATATGGTAGTTCCACCAATAAGGTTTGTGTTCATAGCGATAGCGAATCGACTACCAATATCTGGCGTTTCTAATGTGAAACTTGCGGGAGTCTGTCCGTCACCGCCCTCTATAATTATATCCGTTTCGCCCTGATCTTGACTGTATGTAGTGCTAGTGTAACCTGAACCACCGTCGACGATATCGAACGTAATAGCACCACCAAGGTCAGTAGTTCCTGTTACAACAACCTTACCGAGATCACCATTCTTATCTGATAGGAGCTTTACTACATCTCCTTCTTTATACTCACCACCAGCGTTGATAATTTTTAATGACCTTATGCCAGCTTCAATCGTAGGAGTGAACGAAGCTGCCGTTTGCTCTACGCCATACAACCTTATCGGCTCTTTATTATCAAATGTACCCACAACATTTGAAACTAAAATTTGCATAACATTGCGATTGCGAACTACACGAGTGACAACATTCTCAACTAATGCTCTTGCCCCCGAAAATCTGCCTTCAATAGTTTTTCCTATAAAATCAAAAACACGTTCGTCTGCGTTTGTCACAAGATAACGATCAAGTCGCCAATCACCATCAGAAACCTTTAGCATCTGCTCAGCTGGGAAACTTAGCTCAATATCTTCGTTGTATATTGCTCTAAACATCAACCTATATGATGCTTCAGTACCTCTAGCCTGATTAAAGTATTTCACATACTTCGCCATCAAACGCTTATCGGCTAATACATCGTGGGGGACTGACGGAAGAAGCGTATCTTGGAAATATTCAAGATACTGATCTAGAGTTGTGTTTATATCCTTATAGTCTTCAATGTTTTGTATCGCATCGGTGAGTTTTCCATTTTGCTCAAGATATTCATAATATGCTTCAATGAATGCGAGGAAATTTTTCCCTTCTTCTTTGTAGAAATCAGGAAATTGATTCTGTACAAGTTTTGACAGTTTCGCTTTTATCATTAGGTCTGCTCACCAACAACAGTAATTCTAGCGTCTTTAGATTCCATTAGTAAGACCTGTTCCCTTACAGGTATTATGTCCAAGTTTTCAGGCGTTACTGTAACCTTTAACTCAAGATCAGCATATGCTGTCGGGGCAAAATTTGGAAGGAAGATGTGACCAGTATCGTAATCTATGGTTCCAGCATTTGCGTCCATAACAGTAGTGGTATTGTCATCATTATATCTAAAGATGCTAACAGTACCTGAACTATTATCAGAAAGATTTGCTGTAAATCCTCCAAATGTAAATTGACTAGAAGTCAATGTACCTTTTCTTATAGCGTTATTGAAGTATAAATTCACAGACTCAGCAGCATCTATATTAGGCGTGACTCTCTTTTCCATTCGAACGCTGGCGTCATTGTTTAGAATATAACCGCCTGACGTATTATCCAAAGAACGAACAAACCTTGAGTATCTGAACTTATTACCAAACCTTTCAAGATTTTCTGAAGCATATTCGTCTATGGCTGTTCTAATATTTACTTCAACAGCTGCAGAAGTCAATGATGATTTAGTCAAATCAAAATAAGAAGTTACAGTTGGGAGTATGTATGTATAATTACCATCGATGATTTCTGGATTAACAGCCAAAGGTGTTCTATCTTGTATAGAATTCTTTATTTGAGACTTTCTATCAGATGTTGCAAACTTTTCATTAAACGGTTTAACAGCAATTAGCACCTTGCCGTTTTGTGCTGGTACAGCCTCTTCACCACCAAATGCTATAACAGATTGTAAGTCAGCGTTTTCTGCGAGTAAGATTCTTTCGTAGTCCTCAGCAACAACTGCCCTGTTTTGAGTTTGGAAGTTTCTGGGAGCGGAGAACTTTATAGATGAAATAGTTTCTTGGGGTCTACCACCAGATGCAGATTTCTCAACAGAAGTAATGGTTGCGGTAGTGTATGAAACGCCAACATCAATCGAATCAACACTAAACGTAGAAGCACCATTAGTCGCCTCTCCATTATTTACAAGATACTCAACCTTTACGATATTTCCTGATTTTAATGCTTTACCTAGAGAACCTGATCCAAAGACCAACTCATATTTTTCGTCAGAAGCCTCCTCAATAAAAAAGATTGGAGAAGTTGAGAATACTTGGTTTATATTAGTCGCTTCTGTAAAGTCTGTCGTTGTCGTATCTGTAGATGATTCTTGGACAGTTACTGTAATGCTACTCGTATCAACGTTGGCGTTTGGGATAATATATCTGGTTGGGGTTGATCCCACAGTCCAACTAAATGATAGTGGCTCTCCTTCTTTGATAATAATCTTTTTCTCAAAGTTACCAGAGGTATCAGCATCAATACTTTCTGCTTGAGTTGTTACAAATGTATATGTAATATCGTCAACTGTAGTTGTGAATTTAGTGTTCTTCGGAACTGTTACTTGAGAAGTTCCTGTTGGGAATCCTGTAAACTTCAGCTTTATCTCAGCCGAAGCACCATTTGAAGAAATCGGTGTATACCCTAGCTCCTTTGCTCTTGATACAACAGAGTCTCTTTGTTGGGATGTATCTAAGAACATTTCATTAGCAACCATATTTAAGTAATATGAATTGTAATGGGTATTGTAAGCGAGAACGTCTAAGAGAGTTGCCATAACAGAACCCTCAAAGTCATAATCTGTGAATTGAGACTGACCTCGCAAATACGTTTTTAAATTTGAACGTATGGAGTCGAAGTCTAGTTCTGAAACCTCTAAGTATGTGTTTGCTGACATTTACCTAACTCTTTCTAAGATTACATCCAGAACCACTGGGTTCGGATCATTTAATATCATGAACGCTACAGAAACTACCAAAGCGTGCATATCTTGATTTTCCTCAACCAAAACCTCAATAACATCGGCTCTTGGTTCGTGGTTGGCTATCGTTTCTCTGATAGCATTTTCCATTTGCTGCTTTACTGCTGGGGAGAAAAGCTCAAATAAATAGTAGCGTATCCCACAACCAATGTTTGGTTTGAATGGTCTATCATAGTAATCTGTGAGAATGAGCGACTTAACCGATTGCTTAACAGCATCTCGATTAATTTTTCGAGAAACCTTTCCAGTAACAGGGTGGGCGAAGAAGCCCAGATCAACGTCACTAAAAAGTTCCTTACTTCGTTCTTTCGTCCCAGTTATAGCCATTTATATCCTACTATGATTTTTTGGATTCTTGTATTTCTTTTCTTCTTTCTTTACAAAGTTTGCTTATTTCAGCTAGAGCTTTTCTTGATCTAGTTCCAGCAGACTTATTACCACCAACAAACTTTTCATTCTCTTGAATGTATGTTTCAAATAAATTAATTAAACTATCGTGTATCATAAAATATTCCTTGACTTTTCCAAACAATCAGGTATAATAAAATTGTTCAGCTTTCAATTATATTAGTTTCTATTTATAAGCACTAGAACGATTGTACTGTAATAACATCATTCGCAGTTACTGCGGGATCAATAACTACGCTGGTTCCATTACTTGCTGTATAATCTACATCTGGCGTCAATAATATACCATTCATAAATACTATAACTTTATCTGTATCATAAGACATGGTAACTCCATCATCATCGGCTCCAGAAAATGTAGTTTGGTCATTTGTTCCAGTATAGACGAACTGATCAAAAGCTCCCCCAATATCTGCAGCGCCAATAGCAGGTAATCTTAATTTTTCCGTTCCTTCATATGAAAAGATAAGGTCATCAGTATCAGTTTTCTTAACAGTCCAACCAGCAATCTTTAATAAACCCTCGATCCCATCTCCTGTTGTCGGGTCTATTTCTATCCCTCCAAGTTTTATAGAAAACGCTGATTCGTCTAGAAAACCGCTTGTTTGATTGAAATCTACCATAATTTAACCTACTGTGGCTTACTTGTAGTTCCAGCACCAAGCCCTGGAGTATCTCTATGGGTATGACCCTTACCAGATATTCCTGCGGAAACATGATCCACAGATGCTGTTGATTTACCAGTGATATCAAGATCACCAGTAAGATTAATGTCACCAGTCCAGTTTGTGGTCGGTGTATCTACTGTAGTTGTACCAGAGATTGTTAAATCAGCATCGCCATCTACAAATACTGTCACATTACCCTTAACATGAAGACTGTCGTTACTGGCGACCAGAGTATAATTATCCTTAACAACTCTTGTTACTTTATCGCCATCAGGATACAATTCATACATTGTACCGCTTTTATGAAACTCTTTAATTCGTTCTGCACCAGAAGTATCATCATATTCTTTATAATGCCCCGACTCAGTTTCCATAACATGGTTCATCGGATATACTGGCGCATATGTTGAAGGAGGAATGCTAATCTTACCAGCATCTTCCTCCGTATCATCAGCAACGCCACGTGCCCTTTTATTTACATCAGATTCGCCAGTGTATTTTGGATAAACGCCATTTGGGTCATTAAATCCGAGAGTTGTTTCTGCAGCCTCGGATGGCGCACCAGCAAGAGTTCCTACAACTGCAGGTTCTTGCGCCCTATCCCCATCTAAAAAGAAACCTACAACCCACGTTCCTTCAACCATACCCGTCGGGGATTTTCCGATACCGCTAATTGATGCGGAATCAATGCCAATCAAAGGTATAGCCCATGGTAAAGAGTCTGTCGGTATTTTATCTTTGTCGTCAGTGTGATATCCGTATGCACGAACACGCACACGACCCAGTTGCGCTGGGTCATTACGATCTTCAACTACACCGAAAAACCAAGTGAAGTTTCCCTTACCGACAAAATCTCTCATTTATTATTTCTTTTTCTTAGCCTTTTTCTTCTTCGGCTTTTCTTCAACTAATTCTTCTTCATGAGATGCTTCTTTAATCTCTTGTAAGAATTCTGGTTTATTGCTATTAGCAACTTCTGATAAAAAAGTATCTCTTTTTGAGCCTGGGATTGGCATGTCGTTTCTCCTATTGTTTTACGCCTGTATCTTTAACGCATTCTAGAATCGTTGACATTGATTCAGAATCGTCAAGAAATTTATTTCTTATTTTCGTAATTAAATATTTACCACTCAAGTATTTATCTCCGACATTTACTTGGTCTAATACGTTAGTTGCTGGTGGAATGTTTAGCTCTATAACATCGCCAACGTCTAATTCACTATCTCCTGGAATTACAACCTCAAGTTGAGTGTTGAAGATGTGAGAGAAATATCCTTCGGCTTGCGCGAGATTCTCGCTAAACTTTTTACTTGAAGGAATTTCTCCAGTAAAGAGTGCGTCACTTTCATGGTCGTGCCTTGATGTGAACATTCGCACCACTGGGTCGCCTCTAGTTTCACCCCCAGCTATTTTTAAGTTTTGTAATTTTTTAAACTTAGGAAAGTAATCATCATATTTGTAGACAACTTCTCTTTTATTTTTCTTCAATATATCTATGAATATGTTTCTAGACTGGAACATACCAGACTCTAAGTTTTCTAGAAAGTCGCTTTGCTTTATGACATCAAATGAACGTATATTAGTGGCTTCAGTATATTCTTGTTTCTTTTTGTCTTTATAAACATCTGTAAAGTTTGACGGGATATATGAATACTTTTCTTTAGGTTCTTGGCTCACCAATGACCCTAAATTTTTAAAATTGAATCCTTTACTGTTTTCATAAAATAAATAATATGGTATGTGATCATCAGAGTCTGCTTCTTTACACAAGAAATCTATGGCATCATCAACTGCTAGGTTTGGCAATACAAACTTATGGTTGCCATTGGTTGAGTCAAAATCGTTTTCCTTTTCTACTCTGAATCTGGCAGCTTCTCTTAGAGAGCGGTGTAAATCTTTAATCGAATTACTGTATACAAACTCATCAGTTATACTTTTGACCATCGATGATATGTTGTTACCGCCAGAGCCACCATAAGCACGAGATATCTTTTGGGAAGATGCGCTATACGCTTCAACACTTATACCAGAAAGGAAATATGCTTCGCTATTTTCTTCGAGACGTTTTCTGTCTGTCATTTCATACAAAGCAAATACATGATTTTTATAAGGTAGACTATCATCGTTGGAACGATATGACACAACTAGAATGTCACCACCAGAAAATCCACCTTGCGTGACCCCATCTTTGATTGGATTTAATGTATTAATCAACCCAAGAGAATCGTTGAGAATAAGGTCGCACTGTAGATAGTGTTCGAATAAACTCTGATACACGCTAAATTCAACAGTGATGGATTCTAGATCTATCACTTGACCCGTAGCTGTTATCAGCTTGAACGCTCGGACATCAACATCGCCTGCGTGCTTGTATCCACCAATAGATTCTGACATTAAACGCCATTCCTCAGAATATCTTCAACTTCATCTCTGACTTGAGATAAATACCTTTTGTCCAATAATTTTATAGAACGCTTGGCATCATTCAATTCATTTTCATAGTCATATTTGCTTACTGCTGCTTTTCTATAATTCGATGCGGTTGCATTGTATGTCGCTTGATCAACAACCACAACTCTTTCTAAAAGTGATGTCCCATCATATAATACTTCTGCCTCTGCTGGAACCTTAACGCCATCTTTTAATCTTGACAAGTATATCCTATACTCGTGATTTTCTGCTTGCGCTGCAGAAAGAGATCCATACTTACCAACAATGTATTGTTCAAAATCATGCGTTGATAAGGGCATGTCGAAGTGAACATCTTTCTTATTGGTAAAGTGCAACACCAACCAAGAATACTTAGAATCGCCATAATATTTCTCAGCGATAGTGTCGGGTCGGTCACCGTCTTGAATGTCATATTCATAATAAACATCTGAACGATCAGCCAATTCGCTTGGTATCTTAAACCGTCTTAGAATATTTGTAAGAGTAACGGTCTGCCCGATATTTGTTAAGTCGTGCTCGGTTTTCGGGAAGTATGAAAAATAATTAGACACTATGCACTACCCTCTGGTTTGCTATTGGTTGGTTTTGGTAACCCAGAATCTAAATCACCACGTGTTATAATTTTCGTTTCTTGGAACGCTAGTTGAATCTCAACCGAAACAGGCGCACCAGTATCTTGGAAAAACAGTGGTATTCCCTCGCCATTATAATTTACAGTCATAGACTTGAGTACACAGGTTCCTATCTTATATAAGTTCCCTGCGATAGCATCAGCAAATGATATTTCAAACTCATCTGGATATTTAAACGCAAGAGAGCCAGCTGCATACTCTGGGTGCATATGGTACTTATATGCGTTTATTATTTTTTGTATTGCTATAGATTCTTCAGCGTTTCTGGCAATGAACTTATAACTAAAGCTATGTTCGCGCATGTCAACACCTTTGAACAACACAGCCATGTGTGGGTTAACTGCCAGCCCCTCATCAATACCTATGCCCTGAACGACTGAAGCACCAGTAAACGCACCACCAAGAGCAGCACCCAGACCGCCTCCGAGCTTACCAGCTGCAGCCGTAGCAACCGCAGCAGCCAAAGGTGCGCCAGTCTGAACTTGAGCATCAGTATCTCCCGACTTAAATGCTCCAACTGTTTGACTTATTCTTGAATTGATCAATTCGCCTAGATCATTTCCCGCAGCCTGTAATTGAGAAGCAGATATTCTTCCTGCTGCAGCTGCACCGAGCGCACCCAAATCAGCGTTCTCATACTGTGCGCCATAAGTTGTTTGTAGGTTGCTAGGAATCGGAAGTACGATATTTCTAATTGTTAAATCTTCAGCAACATCTTTCCTGCTCTGGCGAATACGATTCTTAACTGTAAAAATCATATAATGTTCGTTAGTCAAATCAGCAGGGAACTGTAAAGGTTCTTTCACTTTATTATTATCAAATAGATCTGCTAATGGAGAGTTTACAAGATTACCAACCTTAGTCTTTTCTAGCAATGCGTTGAAATTAGCGTTGATTGAAACGCCATTATCTCCAGCAGATACCGAGAAACCGCCCGAACCACCAGAGCCGAGAAAGTTCTCAAGATTACCGCTTGCTGAAGCGACAGTAGATTTGATTCCAGATGTTACTTGTTTCAGGTTTATTTTCATCGAAAGAGCCTGTATAAATATGCGTTGACGGTTCTATTTATAAGCAGATTATGGCTCAATTTTATAAAGGAAAATATCAATGTAAGTTTCCCGAAAAGTATAAGGGAGACCCTTCAGATATTATTTATCGGTCAAGCTGGGAACTAAACTGCATGTCATACTTCGACAAGAACCCAGATATAATTTGGTGGGCTTCGGAACCTTTTCCGATAGGATATCGCTCACCGATCGATGGTAAAAAGCATCGGTACTTCGTCGACTTCATCATCAGAACTAAAAATAAAGAAACCATTATGATTGAAGTTAAACCTCACCACCAAACTCGCGAACCCAAACCTCAGAAACGCCTCACCAAAAAGTACCTGAACGAAGTCAAGACTTGGGGAGTCAACCAAGCTAAATGGGAAGCAGCAATAGATTATTGTAAAGATCGTGGCTGGAAGTTTCAAATACTCACAGAAAAAGAGCTGTACAAAAAGAATAAATAGTACCATAACAGGGGAAATAGATGGCAGCAATATTTGACGATATACTCGCAGCAGGTGTTCGTAAAGGGCAAATTCCTGCTCGCACACAAGCTGCCAGAGATTGGTTTAGGGAAAAGGCTAGACAACAAAGAAGTGCTGCTGTTTATCCAGATAATATCATTAAGACTAGCGATAATAGAAAGTCACAAGCTCTCATCGGTAGAATGTACCACTTCAAATATGAACCGAAAGGCGCAAAAGACTTGCCTTATTATGATAGATTCCCATTAATCTTCATGGTTGGGGTTGCTCCTGGAGGATTCCACGGCATCAACTTACACTATCTGCCACCTCAACTCAGAGCCAAGTTGATGGACGCTTTGTATGACATTACAAATAATACGAAATATGATGAGTCTACGAAGCTAAAAGTGACATATGATGTACTAAATAGTGCTAGCAGATTTAGGTTTTTCAAACCAACCTTTAAACATTATCTCAATTCACAGGTTCGATCAAAGTTTATTGAGATTAATTCTACCGAATGGGATACTGCGTTATTCCTTCCGACAGAAAGGTTCCAGAAAGCCAAGAAAACAAAAGTTTGGGCAGACAGTAGGAAAAGAATCTAATGGGATTTAATGTTAACACCATGGTATCGTCGCTTAATAAAAGTGGCGTTGCTAAAACTTCTCACTTTGAAGTCTTTATTCAAGGTGGCGGTGACATATCCACAGAACGTGAACTTAGTTATCGAGCAGAATCAGTTGACATTCCTGGAAGAAGTATTTCTTCAGTGGAACATAAGTTCCAAAACTACGGTCCAGTAAACAAAGTGGCTTATGGATCAATCTATGGCGATGTGACGGTTCAATTTATCATGAGTCAGGATATGAGAGAAAAGGAATACTTTGAAATCTGGCAAGATAAGATGGTTGGTACAGGCGCATTCGCTGATGGGCAACCTCAATTTAATACAAAATATTTTGACAACTATGCTGGCACTATAGAGATACGGCAGTATGGTTCGCATGGAAACCTGCATTCGATACACACACTAAACGAAGCATACCCTTTAATCATAAATCCGATTACTATGAGTTGGGCTGAAGATAATGCTGCTAGGTTGGGTGTTACGTTTGCGTACAAGAATTATAAGTGTCTATACACTAAACAAGACCAGCCCGACAAGGGATTTGGTTTTTCGGTCAGACTTGGAACTGGTGGTATAAGCGGAAGTGTGAATATACCAAGTATAGGAAGTATTGTTGGTTCGAGTGGGATTGGTGGACAAATTAATGCTGCTGTTGGTAACATAAATAACAGAGTTGCCTCGATTAGAAGCGCATTACAATTTTAAATTATTTTATATAACTGGAGAATATCATGGCTTTACCATCATTATCTGCGCCTGAGTTTATCACGGCAGTGCCGTCGACAGGTGAGGAGATAAAATATAGACCCTTTCTAGTCAAAGAAGAAAAGATACTTCTTATGGCGCTAGAAGGAAATGATCAGGATGAGATCACAAATGCCATTATGAAAATACTTGGCAACTGTATCCTGAGTGATGTTGACTTGAATAAGTTGGCTACATTTGATGTTGAGTATTTGTTCTTAAAGCTGCGAGGCAAATCCGTTGGGGAAGTGATAGAGTTAAAAGTTGGACACTCTAACCCAGACAACCCTTGTACGCATAGAACAGAAGTTTCAATTAACATCGATGATATTGAAGTAATTGGTGATAAGCCAAACGACAAGATTCAGCTGGATGAAACTGTCGGGATTAAAGTTAGATTCGCTGGAATGAAAGATTTAAAAGGTGTTGATAGTGATTCTTCAACAGACTTATTCAAACTGATAACAAGATGTATTGAATATGTTTATGATGAAGAAAATGTTTATGGTGATTTTACTGCTAAAGAAATGGAACAGTGGCTAGAACAATTGAGTTCTGAGCAGTTTGCTAAGGTTACTGACTTCTTTAATACTTCACCGAAACTTCAACATACAGTCAAGTGGAAGTGCCCAGAATGCGGTGAAGAAGATGAGTTGACCCTGGAGGGACTCGCAGCTTTTTTTACATAAGCATGGTACATGACTCGCTGGCGAATATGTACCAGTTGAACTTCGCCCTGATGCAGCATCATAATTACAGCCTAACAGAGCTGGATAATATGATTCCATTTGAGCGAGACATTTATGTTACTCTTTTACAAAATTATTTAAAAGAGCAAGAAGAAGAAATGAAGAATCAAAGGAATTAATTATGACAGAAGAAACTGAGAATAAACAAGTTTTCCACCCAGCCGACACAAACGGAGACGGTAAAGTGAGTGAAGCTGAAGAAAAAATGTATCTCGAATTTAGAAGAAAAGAACTTGAAGACGCAGACGCTATGCGTGATGCGCAAAGGAATATGGCTTGGTTCGCTTTAGGTGGCATGCTATTATATCCTTTCGCAGTCGTATTAGCTGTTATGTTTGGCTTAGACGAAGCAAGCAAAGTGTTAGGAAGTATGGCACCAACATACTTTGTTTCTGTTGCTGGTATCGTTGCTGCTTTCTTTGGGTTCCAAAACAAAAAGAAATAGGCATAAAGAATGGCTAATTTACCCGAAGTCTTACAAGCTAATCTGGACACTAATCAAAAAGTGACCAAGAATCAAGAACAACTACAGCAAGCTATGCGTGCATTCACCGCTAGCAATAAAACTTTCGCTAAAACTTCTACAGCATTAAATGACTTCGCGAAGAAACAGGTCGGAAACTTAAATCCTTTTAAAAGTTTGAAGAAAAAGTTTGACGAATCGTTTGTTGGTCAAAACTTAGCCAGAAAGAAAGAAGAAGAAACCCTAGCAAAAGCTGCAGGTATCACACGTGAAGAGCTTCTATTACTCAAAGCCGACAAGGAATTGAAAGAATCTCAAAAAGCTCAAGCTGATCAGTTAAAGGCATCTCTTGAAGAGTATGGATTAAATGTAAATACTTTCTTCAATGAAGCAGGTGAACTCCAAACTAGAATGGCTGAGCGAGACGAGAAAGGAAGATTCCAGTCAGCCCAAACTATTGTTGATGGTATTGTAGGTTCCATGGAAGACGGTAAGATGCAAGAAATCGAGAATCGCCGAGAACAAGGAAGGCGTGATGATGAGCAAACTGCATTGATGGGATCTCTAGTTGGTGGGATCAAAGGATTGGGTAAGAGCTTACTTGACGGTCTTAAAGGTTTGGGCGAGAAAGGTGGTATGGGCGTTGGTATGCTATTCGGCATTATCGCTGCTCCTGTTATAGCGTTAGTCAGCTTCTTCAAGCAACTTGGTACTGAATTCAAATTCCTTAACAAATTGACAGGCGGGAAACTAGGAAAAGTTCTAGAACCTTTTAAAAGGTTTGGGGACTTCATCAAAGGTCTTGGTAATAAATTCAAAGGATTCGCTACTGACAAATTCGGAAAATCCATTGACAAAGGAAAGAGCCTGTTTACCAAATTCTCTGACTTCTTTAAAAATAATTTTGGCAAGGGAAGTAAGTTTGCTAATATGTTTAAAATATTTGGAGAAGGATTTAAACCTGTAGCTAAATTCGCTAGTGCTGCTGGGAGACTTTTGGGTAAACTGTTCTTACCAGTAACAGTCATCATGGGTATAATTGATGCGGTAAAAGGATTTATGGAAGGATTCTCTGAAGAAGGAATTGTTGGAGGATTGTATGGCGCTTACGAAGGTGTTTTGACTGGATTGATTGCCATCCCTCTAGACTTAGTTAAAGGTATGATTTCTTGGGTTGCGGAAAAACTTGGATTCGAGGGAGTTTCTGAAAAACTTGATAGTTTCTCATTCGCTGGTCTTTTCGCAAAACTATTCGACTGGATACAGGATACCAGATTGGCAATATCTGATTGGATCGCAGATAAACTTTTGAGCCTGAGAGCATTGCTTCCAAGTTTCCTTGGCGGTATGTCTGAAGATGAAGTTGAAGCCGAAAGGGCGAAGCGATTGCTCGAGCGTTCAGAACGTGATCAAAAAATCATGGAGAACAGGCTTAAGAAACAAGCCAAAGCCGAAGGAATTACTGTTGATGAATTGAAGAAAAGGATTGAAGGACAAGGAACTGAGTCAGGAGGCACTAAAGGGGCACAGGTCAATGCACAGTCTGCTCAGGCTGCTGGTGCAAGTGGAAAGGTAGTAGTAACAACAGTCGCTCCTACTAATATTAACGCACCATCTTCAACTAATGTTTCTAACCAAACAAATGTAACACCAACCGCCACTAGATCTAGAACTCGCACTAGAGGTCGTGGTAGATCAGCTTACGCATAAAAAAGGGGAGCCGAAGCTCCCCCAAAACCTACCAAGAGAATTTTAATCTTCTTCAGCTAGTTTCTCAAAGAACGATAGACTATCATCTTCCTCATCCTGAGCAGGAGCTGCAGCTACTGGAGCTGGTTTAGCTTCTGCCACTGGAGCAGGCTTTTCAAATGGAATCTCATCATCCTCTGCTTCCATAGCCGAAGTAGTTGGAGCAGGTGTGCCACCTAAACCTAGAACACGATTCAACTTAGCCTGTAACTCAGCATAAGATTTAAAGTTCTTACGATCTAGGAACTCAGCTAGTGAATATAATCCCTCGTAGCATTTCTCGAGAGCATCATCGTCACCGCCTAGAAGTTCGCTAGATGAATCGAACTCAGACTTGTCGTAGTTACGATAACCATCAACCTGACGGATCTTAAGTTTAAAGTCAGCACCTTCCCAGAAATCAAATGGGTTGATTGCTTGCTCATCTTCAAACGCTGGATTCATCGCTTCGTTCAGCTTATCAAAGATTTTCTTACCATACTGATACAAGAACACCTTTCCTTCATTCGATGGATTAGACGGATCTTTAACCACCATAATGTTAGAGATGTACTTGAGTCGACGCTTCTGTTGACGAGCCTGATCTTTACCAGCATCAGTTCCGTTGTTCCATAATGTAGTGTTGAACTCAGAAACTGGATCTTTTTCGCCAATAGTTGTTAGGGAGTTTTCAATGTACCAACCACCTTTACCTTGGAAACCGTGATCGAAGATACGAACCCATGGTAGATCTTCACCTTTCGGCTCAGGCAAGAAACGGATTACTGCGTAACCATTACCTGCTTTATCTACTTCTGGCTTCCAGAAACGATCGTCTCCGCTTGGCTTTGAGCCAGCAGATAGTTTGTTTCCTTCGGATACGAGTTTGCTAAGAGAGTTAGCACGATTTTTCTTGAGTGATGCAAATGACATATTTGTATTCCTTCTGTATTTACGTTATATTTAAGTTTATCCACAATATTTCATAATATAGGGTACTGCTAGTATATACTTCTTTTGAGGAGAAGTCAACCTTTTTTATTTATAATACTTGAGAACCACATCTTTAAGTTTTTTCTTTTCGGTTGGTGAGAACTGCTCAAGGAATGGGGAGTATTTTTTCATCAACTTAAT
>Ga0208560_1000064_pt1 | contig 13602 bp, 12 predicted proteins | sample Virmet3827_250_FD_185742 | JGI IMG/M metagenome (GOLD analysis project Ga0208560, IMG submission 185742) | Marine viral communities from the Southern Atlantic ocean transect to study dissolved organic matter and carbon cycling - metaG 3827_250... | ecosystem: Environmental > Aquatic > Marine >...
CTGACCCGGCTGCGCAATGCGGGCGTCATCGACCTGCCCTCGCGCCGTGAAATCGTCCTGCAGGATCTACCCGACCTCGAGGCGCGCGCGAGCTGACCGCCGAGCCCCGCGGGCCGGTTTGTCATTTAGTAGAGGGTGGCGGTGGTGGCAGGGCTTGAATCGAACTTGTCAATTAACCTTTTGAATTCAATTTAGTACTCAGGGGGAATGGAAACCTTCCCCCACACTCTCCCCCACACTTTTGTTCATATAAGTGTAGTTCGGTTCATCTTTTGAGCTTTGAAGCTGAATTTTTCGGCGCTCGATAGAGCGCCTGTTCTTCATATCCCGACCCGTTCGAAGTTCCAAGAAGCACCCCCTCAAAAGAAGCTCCTTGCTGTTCCACACCAGCGAACCAGCATCTGGGAATGGGTCGACCAGCGCCCATCCCCATTTCTGGGTATTGACGTATACGGTCGCCGCTGAATCACTGTGCCCAATAAGCGAGTTTTGCGGATGAATCATGGTCAGCAGGTGCAACCATTCCAGCGACTTGCTAGGAACTGACTGATGAAGACCGACATCGATTATCTGCCACCGCAAAAACAGCGCGAGCTGGAACGCGTCGTCCAGCTGATCTTCGAAGAGTTCGAAGATGCATTCGCACTGGCCAAGCATGACTGGAAAAAGGCGGGGCGTATCCTCAAGGTCATTCTCTACGGCAGCTACGCGCGCGGCACCTGGGTCGATGAGCCGCACACCGCTAAAGGGTACCAGTCCGATTATGATCTGCTGATCATCGTCAATGACAAGCGACTGACTGACAGGGTCAAATATTGGGCCAAGCTCGATGACCGCCTGATGCGCGAGTACGGTGTGACGGGCACGCTCCACACGCCGGTCAACTTCATCGTGCACACGCTCCAAGAGGTGAACGACGGTCTCGCCCACGGGCGCTACTTTTTCATGGACGTGAAGGCCGAGGGTGTAGCGCTATACCAGTTCGACGACACCGAACTGCACACGCCTAAGCCCAAGACGGCAACGCAAGCTTTGGCGATGGCGCAGGAGTATTTTGACGAGTGGTTTCCGAGCGCCAGCCGCTTCAAGAAAGCAGCAGAATTTCTGGTTGGCGAAGGTGGCCTACGTGAGGCTGCGTTCAACATGCACCAAGCCACCGAGCGGCTCTATCATTGCGTTTTACTGGTCTGCACCTTTTACACGCCTCACGTTCACAACCTCGGCTTTCTGCGCACTCAGGCCGAGCGCATCGATCCCCGGCTCACTTACGTGTGGCCACGCGATACGAAGCGCGACCGCGCGCGGTTCGAGAAGCTCAAGGAAGCCTATGTGAAAGCGCGCTACAGCAAGCACTACCGTATCACTCCAGAGGAGCTCGAATGGCTCGGTGAGCAGGTCGAGGATCTGGGCCGCGTCGTCCACGAAGTGTGTTCTGAGCGATTGGAAAAGCTCAAAGCCGAGGGTGAGAAAAGCACTTAGGCGATTGCTGCCTTGGCTTGAGAGTCGTCAAGATTACCGAGCGCTATGCACACTCGTCTGTTCGGCTTCAGGAAAGAGGGGCAGAGTTTTGTCGTCCAAACCCGCCTCATCTGCCTGCCGGGTAATCTCATAAGGTTCGAGCGCTTCCACGATCCTCGCCGTGAGGGTTTCGACCGCTTCGCGCCGGTTGAATGCTCTCGTTGCTGAAAGCACGTCGCGGAGCGCGTAGGTTTCGGCCGTACCGAGCGCAGCCCCGATCACTTGCGTAAGCTCATCATCGCTTGGTCGAATCATCATTCTTGCAGTTAGAACATAACAGGAACTAATTGCCAATTCGAAACTTCTACCCTGCTGCCGATTGACAGTAAGACATGCTCGCGGCAGGCGCTTTGCGATGTGCAATCTCTACCGAATGACGAAGGCGAACGACGAAGTTGCGCGCTGGTTCAATGCAGCCGATCATCTCGGCAACGCCAACTTTGGGACCGAAGTTTTTCCGGGATATCCCGGTGCTGTGTTTGCAGATGGCAAGCTCTCGCAGATGACCTGGGGTTTCCCGTTGTCGCTCAAAAGCAAGCGCACCGGCGAGCCGCTCAAACCGAAGCCGGTTAACAACGCTCGCACCGATAAGCTCGACAGCTACATGTGGCGCTACAGCTTCGAGGAACGCCGCTGCCTCATTCCGTTGACGGCCTGGGCGGAGGCAGAAGGCACGCCGGGAAGCAAAACGCGGACCTGGCTAAGCCGTCCCGATAGCGAATTGTTTGCAGCGGCAGGGCTGTGGCGCAACAGCGACGAATGGGGTCTCGTCTATTCCATGGTGATGACCGACAGCGCAGGCGTTACAGCGGAATGTCACTCACGCATGCCGGTACTGCTGGAGCAAGACGACTGGTCGAAATGGATCGATGGTTCGACAAGAGAGGCGCGTAGTCTTTGCAAGCCATGGACCGGTGAACTTGCAATCGAGAGGACAGATCAGCGCTGGTAGAAGTGCATTCGGCCTGCACTCACGCCGTTTCTGGTGCGCTGCAATCGCTGCGCTCGCCTCGCAACATCGGTGGCACGTAATTGCAACTAAGCTGCGTCGTGTGACGTTCAGATTAGGTGTCCGTGGCCGTCTGGGGTGGGTAGGAATTTAAGAGGGCGAGATAAAAGCAGCGCCGTCGGCCGGGCTGCAGGTGGTTGGTTTTGCTGATCATTCGCCGACGGCACCGATGTTGCCCTGCTGGCGCTGCCCTCTGAAATCCTTTTGTTTTCAAAGCAAAGTGCGACGGCGCCTCGCAGAATCGAGCGAGCAATGCTGCAATTGAGCTTCTGAGATGAGGTCCGCATTCGTCCTCGTAGACACGTTCGGATGCACTTTGCGCACGGTTGCCGAAAGAGCGGCGCGCGAGCGTACAAGCGGCGGTTCCGGCGTAGAAACGTCATGTGGCGCGCCACTCCCCGATAGGGCGATACTCGGTGTCGATGGCGGGCCGGTCTGTTCCTCCCATGTTCCCCCAGGTCGGTCCGTCATCACCCGAATGAATGAAAGGACCGACCGGCATGCCATCCGCAGGCACGACAGATCATCTTCGCGAGCAACGACAGCGGCAGATGATAGAACCGATCGCGATGCGTGTGCCCGAAGCCTGCCGCTATCTCGGGATCGGGCGCAGCACGCTCTATGTGCTCATCGGTGAAGGCGAGGTCGAGGTCATCAAGCTGGGCAGCTCAACGCTGGTGCTGACTGCCAGTCTCCGATCATTGGTTGAGCGGAGGCGGAAACCAGAAGATGATCCGGCTGCACGTATTGGGCAGTGACTATGCATCCCGATCTCATGAAGGCCATCGTACTCGCCGCCATCATCAGGATGCCGGACCACTCGAAGCGTCAGCTGGTGTCGACGGTTCAGCAGCGACGCGAGAAAGCCGAAGATGCATTGGCAGCCAGCGTAGTCGTGGAACTTTCGCGGCGCTCTTAGTGCACTCAAGCTATGTCGGCTTCGCGCCCTAATCTCGGACACTCGGATTGACGCAGATCGTGCCTGAAAGTTGTCATTCGGTCAGACCCAATTCGGCGCAGGGCTGATAAAAACCGGCCCGGTCGCTTTCGGGCATTGAGCGAAATCCCCCTCTATCTTGCTCGCCGGGAAAAGAGCATATAACTGAGCGAGTGATTTGCATCTGGTGCCTCAACGATTTTCCGAAGCTTTCGCTTGAGCACGGAATTCCCGAGGCGCTCGGCTGTCCGCCCGATCTGGAACTTCGCGACACCACCTGCGCCGAATGCAACAATCGCCTCGGCACGATTGATCAAGCCCTGTTGAAGTCGTTCGAGGCAATCAGCGTGATGTATGGCGTACACCTTCACCTGGTCGGGCTACACATCCCAGTATTCGCCATCTCGAACACCTTCGAATGGTCGCCAAGTAGCAACGTCTGCGAACCGCACGGACACAGCCGAAGTCGCGATGGGAAGCATGGCAGGGTCGGTAGACGCCGCTGCAGAAACTTCATTCGATTGGGGAGCCTGGAATGAAACAGGTGTTGGCGAACGAAAGCGGTTTTTCAGACTGGATGGCGATGTGGTTATCAGCCCAGCAACCTTTAGCGCTGGCTATTGCGGCACCAGTACCACACCTAGCAATATGAAGGATATTCGAGGGTTAACGGCGCACGAGTTAGGCCATACCCAAGGTTTGGGGCATAAACTCACTACCCAGACAACCAGAGACATCATGTATGGCTATGCATACAACGGCGCATGGCCGAGCACTCTGTCTGAAGCCGACAAACGTAGCCTTAGGTGGTTGTATGATTAATAGAGTGGGCTCATTGTTAACATTGTGTTGTATGTTGGCCTCGTGCGCTACTGCGCCGAGCATGTCTCCGCGACAAAGCTCTCAACCGAACCTAGAAGTACGACGGGACGTTGGTTTCGTTACTTTAGCCTCAAAAGACAGTTCGTTTGACTTTAGCTTTCGATATCCTGAGGGAGCGGTCGTCACAAAGATTGTCGGCCACGGTGGGAGCGGCTATCAGATCGCTGGTAACTCCTATATTTTGAGGATGACAGCAGGACAGGAATCGGGATCGGTATCGTGTTCGAATGAACAGAATTGTGAGATGTTCACCCTCACATACCCATCTGCAGTACCTGAATACGCGCTTAGATCGCTGGACCCTCCACGCATTGGTTCGGACATTGCGCACCCGACGCAATCCGAAGAGCGATTTCCGATTCAAATTTTATCGCTGTCACCGATAACGGGCGACCGGAGGATATTCGTCGAAACCTTTTGCAAGGTTCGAAGTGAGTGCATTCGCTTGATACAAAACCTTGAACTAACGGCAGGATCGGATAATTGAGATCCCCGTCATAGCCGCATCATGACGTGAATTCACGACGAGGATAGCACGTTTTTATTTGCGGATAGCGGAGCACCAGTCGCCGTACCGATCACTTGGAACGAGCTCAAAGCAACGGAGAATGCCAAGCCTTTCGGCATAGCTGATGCCAACAAACTGATTGGCCGCAGTGCATCGAAATCGCTCGCTGGATGGGGGTTCGCGGTACAAAGTTTGCCGGACATTTAGCAGCAGTCTCAAGGCTACCGCTTTCAAAGGGTCGAGCCAGCGGTCAGATATGCTTCGACCCACCGGACCAATGTCGGCATTGATGCAGTTCTCGCTTAAAAGCAGACTGACCGCTAGCGGCCCAATTCGGTCACCGCCCACGGGCAAATTTAGGCTGGTAGCTTTCGATTAAATCGGTTTCCTCGTCCTCGGTCTCATACGGGTCTTCAGGAAGCTCTTCGCTTGAAAACACGGTCAAAGTGAAGCCGTAGGAACCTAGACCGATCACCTCCTCATCAAGAACGGTGTATGACGAACCCTCGAACCAGTCCGAGACCGTAGTCTCACCGCTAGCTCTGGCGCCAGAGATCACATTTTCAGGTGCGGCGTTGAACTGTCTGGTCGCCGAGGCGGGCAGGAGGTCGCCTTTCCGAGGGTATGCGCGGGGTCCTAGTTGCTTGAAGCCCTCGGACAGGAATCCGTAGCATATCCTGTCACCTTGGCTGACCACGACGGCCATTGGATAAGGACTGCATTCAGCAGACCTGATGGCAGAAGCGGTCAGAGAGCATTCGGACAGTTCGGCAAGCATTTCTATCCCAGAAAGGCCTATCGGCGCATCGTCGAGGGTGTTGCGAACAAGCTTTCCCGGGAGAAGCAGACCAGACGAAAAGTGATCTGCTTCAATTTCGATAGGTCGATCGCCTGCGGAGAACCCAGCCTTCGATGCATGCAGTGGACCGACCTTCTGCAATTCCTCGGGGTGGCCCGGAAGGAAATAATGCCCCAGCTCGTGACCGATGGTGAAGCGATGAAATCCAGGACTCCTGATCGCGGTAGAGTAAAAGATGCCGACATTCGGGCCATCAAAAATGATGCCGCCACTAACTCCGGGCTGAGCGGCTTTGTGCTCTTCGACAAATATATCCTCGTCAGCAGCTATCGCGAAGGGATCGATCGGGAAGGAATCGAAGCCGCACTCTCGGGCCTTTCGCTCGCCAAGCTTGCGCGCCCACTCCGGCCGAAACCCCCTCACTGATCCGACTGCTCGCGTCTCTCGCGCATGAGATTTATCATGAGCTGGATATGCTCGCGGTCTGCGTCAGTAAGATCCTCTTCGCCGCGGAACGCAGTCGTGGCGCCAGCCATGTTTTCGGTCCGCCCGAGAAAGTAGTCCGAACTCACATTGAGTGCCTTTGCAAGCGCCCGCACATTTGCAAACGAGGGTTTGCGGCGACCACGTTCAAAATGTCCTATAGCGGCAACTTGCAGGCCAGCCTTCTTGGCAAGATCCGCTTGAGTAAGCTCGCGCTTTTCGCGGGCCTTCGTCAACCGCTCTCCGAATTGATCCTCGTTCATCACGCTCCTTGACCTACGGGACAAAACTAGTTATACCTACGTAATGGTAGATAGAAGCGCGCCCGCTCCGGGCGCTTGTTTTTGCCATAGTACCCTACGATTTCGTAGATGTTTTTACGACGAATCAGCAGAATGTCAATCGAAAGGAGGTGATTTGGAATGGCGGGAAGGAAGAGCAGTTCAGAAGTGACGAGCAAGAAGGCGGCTTCTGCGGCGTCAAAGGTTTTGCGCGACCCTAAGTCAAGCAAGGCCGCGAAGTCGGCAGCAGCGTCGGCGCTCACGCAGCGTCCCAACCGGAAGTAATCGCTGAAGCGGAGCGATGCCTCGCTCCGCTTCAACAACCAGAAAATGCTAAGGAAGAACTATTATGGCAAAGCGTTATGTGCGCCAGACTGGCAAGGACAAGGATGGTGACATCACTCGCCTTTGCAATTCCGGCCAACCGTGGTCTCCGCGGGCGAAGGTCGATGCGATCCGTGATATTGAAAACGGTACTCACGAGTACTGGGTCAATTGGACGCACTATCCGGAAACTCGGATCCGAGTCGTTCAAGGTCCCAACGGCAAATACCTACGGACGGACCGGGACGAGACCAACAAAAACAATCTGGATGACCTGCCGGACTGCTGACTGGGGTGCGTCAGTGTTTGCAAAGGAGGCGATTACCGGGTGAAGCAAGCTACGCTGCTTCACCCGGTTTTTTCGCGTGCCGCAGCTTGACGCGGTTCAATGTCTCTTGGGTTGGGGACTTCGCCCACTGGCAGACGGTCCGTAATTGGCCCCAATCCGAAATCTCGCACAGTGTCCCAGCGTACTTGAGTTGGTGTTGCCTTGTCGTCGAGCGCACTGCCCTCCCCACGAGATCGAAGTCCAAAGCAAGCTGTGGACTGGTAAGCCTTTGAGCATGCAATGGCTTGGCGAGTCTGGCTGCCCCGCAGTTCGCTGTGCACGAGCGGCACAGGCCGGGTGTAATTGAACGGTAGATCCGCTACTTCGCTGGCAGCAGGGAGGGTGGCTGTGTTTCAGGGCGCATTATTTACTCGTGATTGGCTGAAGGAAGGGATTGCCGAAACCCCTGAATGGCAAAGCCTCGCAAGTGATGCAGTTGGACTGCTATGGAACGAGGCGCGGACACTTCTGCTGGACCACGCGGGACGGAAGAAGCCGACCGAGGCCGAAACCGAAGACCAACTCATCTATCCCTTGCTCGAAATGCTGGGTTGGCAACACAAGTCTGTCCAGCAGAACATGACGACCAAGGGACGCAAGGATGTCCCCGATGCCCTGTTATTCGCGGACGAGGAAGCCGCAGAACGGGCAAAGACACTCGACCCGTGGCAACGCTTCCGCCACGGCGCGGCGCTTGTGGAAGCGAAGCGCTGGGATCGACCGCTCGATCGCGAGGGACAGGGGGACCAGGGCGTCCCATCCACCCAGATAATGCATTACCTGCGCCGTGCTGCCGTCGTTGCCGATGGAAAGATGCCGTGGGGCATTCTCACGAATGGGCGGCAATGGCGGCTCTATTATCAGAATGCACTTTCAGTCGCCGAAGACTTCTTCGAGATAGACCTTGGCAAGGTATTCGGGTTGCCCAGATGCGATCCCGATCTTCTCGATGAGCAAATCGATCCCGATCACGCATTCCGGCTCTTCTTGCTGATCTTCGGGCGGGATGCCTTTCGTCCAAGCGAGCAAGGTCGCAGCTTCCATCTGATCGCGATCGAAGATGCCCGGCGGTGGGAAGAAAAGGTTCGCAAGGATCTGGCGGATACCGTGTTCGACACTGTATTCCCCGAACTTATAATGGCGATCCCGTTAGCAGACCCGGATCGCCCTGAAGTGGTGGATGATGAGTACGCAGAGGATGTCCGCCAGGCGGCCATGTACCTGCTTTATCGCCTGCTGTTTGTCCTTTTCGCCGAAGACCGCAACCTGCTGCCGGACGAGCGCGGCCCTTATGCCGATTATTGCCTCACCCGGTTGCGGGAGGAGATCAAGGAGAGGCACGTCCAAGGGCAGGCGCAACTTGCCCGCAGCACTGCTTACTGGTCTCGCCTCGAAACGATATTCGGGGCCATTTCCGAAGGCGATGATGATCTGGGCATCCCTCCTTACAACGGGGGCTTGTTCGCCACGGAAGGGGACTCGTTGCTCAGCCGCATCAAGCTTTCAGACGATACGCTCGCCAAGGTGATCTTGCCGCTTTCACACAGAGAGGAGGATGGACGCCTCCGCTACATCAACTACCGCGATCTTTCGGTTCAGCAGCTCGGTTCAATCTATGAATCGATTCTCGAATATGGTGTCGAAACCGAAGAGGGCGGAACGGTACGGCCGCGCTCAGACAATGAGGCGCGGCACCGGTCGGGCTCTTATTACACCCCTGAGCCGCTTGTCTCGCTGATCATCGAGAAGACCGTTGGGCCACTCGTCGACGAGAAGCGCGAAGCGTTCGCAGCCGCTCTCGAAAGCGGCGCGACGGGGGACACGCTTCGCGGCCACGATCCCGCGATGTCTCTACTTTCGCTCCGCATCGTCGATCCAGCCATGGGGAGCGGGCATTTCCTTGTCAGTCTGGTGGACTGGTTTTCAGACAAGGTTCTCACTGCGGTTGGCGATGCTGAAAGCATGGCCGGGGGCGAATATACTTCTCCGCTGGTCAAGCACATCGCCGAGCTGCGAGAGGCAATCATCGCCAACGCGCGCGCGCATAACTGGCCTATCGTCGAAGAACAGCTGGATGACCGCCACATCGTTCGCCGCATGGTACTCAAGCGCTGCGTGCACGGAGTCGATGTTAACCCGATGGCGGTGGAACTCGCCAAGGTCGCGCTCTGGCTGCACAGCTTCACGGTCGGGGCACCGTTGTCCTTTCTCGACCACCATTTGCGCTGCGGCAACAGTGTGCTCGGCGCATGGGTCCAGCCTACATTTGACTGGATGCGGGAACGCGGTGCCCTGATCTCCAATCAGCACCTCTCATCTCTTGCAGCTGTCGTACGGGACATGGGAGAAATCGAAGGGCTGACCGACACCGACATCACGCAGGTCGACCAGTCAAAAGCGCTTTTTGCAAAGATATCCGAAACCAGCGCACCGCTCGAAGCAATTTTGAGTCTCGCCAAGGCAGACGACCTCATGGGTGTGCTGGAAACAACCGTGCGACGACCGCGCGAAACGGCGGACGCGATAAAGGCAGACGGCGAGAAGCGACTGGCGCAAATGAAGGAAGGGCCGAGCAAGGAGAAGGAGGCGACAAAGATCCAGCGCGCGGTTGCCAGAGCGATCGATGCCGAGCGCAAGTTCGATCGGGCCGAAGCGATGAAGCTGGTGCATGAAGGATCTTTCGGTGACCCCAGCCGGATCGCGAGCGGAGAAATCGAGGTGCTTGCGGCGGATACGCGCACCGAACTTGGTCTCGGCGGGCCCGAGCCGGTCCAGGGCAGCCTGATGCCGAGCCACCGGCCGGATGACCGTAGGCGCGCGCTGGCGGACAGTCTCGTGCGCGAAGCACGCGCAATCGCAGCAGAACAAAGGTTTTTCCATTGGGAGGTCGCCTTCCCTGGCGTGTGGAGCGACTTTTCCTCACCGGAGCGATCGGGTGGATTTGACGCTGTTATCGGCAATCCGCCTTATGTCCGTCAGGAAGAGATCAGCGCGATTAAGCCTGCGCTTGCAAAAGCCTTCGACACCTACGCGGGCAGTGCCGATCTTTACGTTTACTTCTACGAGCAGGGGATCAATCTGCTCAAGCCCGGCGGGCGTATGGGCTATGTCGTGACCAACAAGTGGCTGAGGGCCGGCTATGCCGAAAAACTCCGCCGGATGTTTGCGGAAGAGGTCTGGATCGAGTTCCTCGCCGATTTCGGCCACGCGCGACATCTGTTCCCGGACGCCGACGTGTTTCCATGCGTAATCTCGGTCCAGAAGCCCGATACTGACGCAGCGCCCGAGCAGTACGATCTCGCAGTCATTCCGCGTGATGATGTGCCCCGTGAAGGTCTGTCAGCAGCGGTCCATGCAGCCACCTATCGCGCCGAGCGTGCTGATTTGACGGAAGAGGCATGGGTGCTTGAGCCGCCCGACGTTGCAGATCTTCTCCGGAAAATTCGCGAGCGCGGAGTCCCGCTGGAGGAATATGCCGGAGTCAGCCCACTTTATGGCATCAAGACCGGGTTTAATGAGGCGTTTCTAATCGATACCGCCACCCGCGACCAACTGGTAAGCGAAGACCCGAAAGCTGCCGAAATCATAAAGCCATACCTGCGCGGGCAGGACATTGAACGATGGCAACCGGAATGGGCTGGCCTATGGATGATTTTTGCCCGGCGCGGGATCGACATTGAAAGATATCCGAGTGTTCTTCGGCACCTCGAGACTTTTCGAACGCAGTTGCAACCTAAGCCCGCCGATTGGCAACCGCCAAGAAACAACGCAAAATGGCCCGGACGCAAAACCGGATCATACCATTGGTATGAGATTCAGGATGCTGTCGACTACTGGCGACAGTTCGAGGCCCCCAAGATAATTTATCAAGTGATCCAGTACTACCCCAGCTTTTCGTTCGATTCCGCAGGTTACTTCGGCAACGATAAATGCTTTGCCCTTCCAACCGCCGACCAAAGTCTGTGCGCCATCCTCAATAGTCCGCTCATGTGGTGGCACAATTGGCGAGCACTTCCCCATTTAAAAGACGAAGCCTTGTCACCGATGGGATATTTGATGGCAAAGCTACCAATTTCTTCGCCTTTGCCCGGAGATAAGAGCGAATTTGACGAACTTTCATGCTCGGCAATCAATGCGACATCTTCGATCAAATCGAGTGACGTATTGCTTGCTGATTGGCTTAAGTTTGAGCACCCCATCATAAACATCAGTACCGTTCTGCGCGAATCGAGTAAGCTCGACGTCGATGGCTTTGTCGCTGCTGTTCGATCTGCATTGCCCAAACGGCAAGGACTGACTCCCACGCAGCTACGTCAATTGCGCGAGGCCTTCAGCGAAACCGCTGAGCCCGCAAGGCAAGCGCGGATCGAATTGCTTGCATATGAGCGCAGACTCGCTGCCATGGTCGAACGCGCATACGGGCTGACGGACGAGGAAATCGCGCTGATGTGGCGCACTGCCCCGCCCCGCATGCCATTGGCGCCGCCACCAGGTTTAGACCTTAGGCCCCTTACCACTGAGTAGGTCTCTGATCCTTTCCGTAGACCTTTGTCGCCTGTTCGGTGTGTTGCGACCACCAGATCCCGGTTGTGCAGTTGACAGTCGAGCGGGAGTTCCCGGAGGACGCGCTCTGTCCCGCGCTGTGCGCTCCTGAGGGCGCGGCTTTTTTAGCTGACCCGCAGGCACTCTTGCCTCTCTCATTGCCGGACGCCCGCTGGCGCACTGATCGCGCGCGCAGGGCGTCCGGCGGATTCGCGCCGTCGCAAGGCTGCCTCGTTTATGCGGATCGCTAGCGCAATCCTTGCGCGGGAACGCCAAGGGCTTCGCCCTCTCGTTCCCGAAACCGCAAACAGACACCCCCGGGTGGCGGGCTGACGCCCGCTGGCCCGCGCCAGGGCATCGGTTTGCGGTTTTCCCTCCCCCTCCCATCCTCGCCGGAAGGCAGGCGGCATGGCGGAGCCATGCGCGCCAGCGGTGGCCTGTGGCTGTGGCGCGGCGCGCTATTCGCTCGCCTCGAGGGCTTCTTTCACTGTGACTGTACCGGAGCAGTAGGCTCCCCACTCATTCATTAGTTTCACGCGCATACCGGGATCCTCCTTAGTGCCGAGGTAGGTGGTGCGGCGATACGCGTCTGGTGTCTTGTGTGCCAGCGCAGCCTCGACCACGGCATTCGGGAAGCCTGCGTTCGCCGCCCAGTCGGTGAAGGCCGATCGGAAGCCGTGGACGTGGAAGGGCTCCTGCATGTCGCGCAGCACCTTGAGCAGCGTCATGTCGGACATCGCTTTGCCCGTTGCACCTGAAAATATCACTTCAGCTCCCTCGACTCGGAATGCATCCGCCTTTGCGAGGACTCCCAGAGCGGCCTCGGAGAGCGGGACGACATGTGCCTTGCTGCGCTTCATGTGCTCTGCCGGGATCGTCCAGAGCCGTTCCTCCAGATCGAATTCGTCCCACGTCGCGAGTCGGACCTCCTGCGAGCGCGTGCCGGTCAGGATGAGGAGATCGAGCGCGAATCGTCCGAAAGATGGCTTGCGTCTCAGTGCAGTCAAGAAAGATGGAATGGCCACATAGGGCATTGCCTTGCGGTTCTGGGTTTTCTTGATTTGCCTAGGCAGGCCCCGCCCCGCTTTCAGGCTGCTGTTGGCAGACGGTGCCTCGGTCGATCGCCAGCCCTTTGCATGCGCATAGTCCAGCACCGCGCAAATCCGGTTGCGTACCTGGCGGGCAGTTTCCGGGATTTCCTGCCAGATCGGCGTGAGGACCGCGATGATGTCAGCCGCTGTGATGCTCCCGGTCGGCATGTTACCGAGTTTGGGGAAAGCATAGTTCTCCAAACTGGCCAGCCATTGGCGCGTGTAGACATCGCTTTTCCAGCCCGCCTCGTTGTCGGAGTGGTACTGGGTGGCGGCTTCACGAAAGGTGATCTTGGCAGCGGCCTCGTCCTTACGCTCCGTGAGGACATCGCGCTTTTCAACCTTAACAGCCTTGCGCATTTCAGCCGCCTTCTCGCGCGCCTCTGCCAGTGTCACGAGTTTCGCGCTGCCCAGCCCCAGGTCTTGCCGTTTGCCATCTCGCTGAAGTCGCAAATTCCAATAAGCGCCGCCACGCTTGTCCACTTTCAGGAATAGTCCGTCGCCGTCCTGATATGTGCCTGGATTCGCCAATGCAGCCTTGACTGCTACCGCCGAGAGTTTGCCCATCGATCTACCCCCACACTTTTCTGCAAGAGATTGTCCATTCGAAGTGTGGGGGTAAACAGCCTTACCCCCACACCACCCCCACACTTGACCTCGGTTGCAGGTGGATCGCGATGGTCAGAAGCGGACGGAGTAAAGGCAATATACCGCAGAAATCCAACGATTTCCATGGATTTCTGGGGATGTTGATAGATGCTGAAAGAAAGGGTGGTGGTGGACAGGGCTGGATTCGAACCAGCGTACGCTTGCGCGGGCAGATTTACAGTCTGCTGCCTTTAACCACTCGGCCACCTGTCCACACGGGCCATTTCACTGAGGAAATCGAGGGATCGGATA
>Ga0208560_1000065_pt1 | contig 13528 bp, 8 predicted proteins | sample Virmet3827_250_FD_185742 | JGI IMG/M metagenome (GOLD analysis project Ga0208560, IMG submission 185742) | Marine viral communities from the Southern Atlantic ocean transect to study dissolved organic matter and carbon cycling - metaG 3827_250... | ecosystem: Environmental > Aquatic > Marine >...
GTCCTCGTAGCTCACTTCGATGTGCTCGGCCTTGCGCTTCTGCTTGTCGGTGTATTTGTCCTTGTCTCCCTTCGCCATCACGTTTCTCCTCGTGTCGTGTCGAGAACCCGTCCGCGCTAAGATAACATATGAGCAACCCCGTATGGGGCAAGGGTCCCAGGAAGATATTGTCTTAGGTTTGCAACGGGTTATCGTAGGGGCCTGGCCGGCTGTCGGCGGGAGAGAGCAGCCAACCCGGCAATGTTGCGGAGGACAAGTTCGGCAAGGAGGATCGCAACATCGCGCGATCGATCGGAAGGTCGCCCGAGGAGTAGGCGTCCGCTAAAGTGTTTCTAGATCTATAGCGCGGCTTTAGCTCTTGGATCCAGGTGATGCACAGCTTCGTATGTCTCGTCGAAAACTAGCGATAGAGATGCATCCCGGCCGGTATTGGTGGTGGATCGGCAGATCGGTTTTGTAAGGCGTTCGCAACTAAGACGCCTGCGATTAGCTGATTGTCCGAGAGAGGCTTGTGGAGACACCCTAGTGCGATCTCACCATGATCTGGGCCGGGACAATTCCCCGTAGCGAACAAAACGGCGACGCCGATGTCGTGCATTTGCCGAGCCACGACCAACCCACAACCGCCTCCTGAGAGCCGCATATCAACCAGCGCGAGATCGGGCTTACAGTGAATTGCAGCTAAGATCGCCGACTCTTCGTTATCAGCTATTTTGATTACTTCGTGTCCCTGTGATTCAAGAACGTCCTGCATGTTCATAGCCACTAGGGCTTCGTCTTCAACAATTAGTATCTTCATAAAAATTCGAACTCACAGCCGATCAACCGCGAGGAAGAACTATGCTTATGTGCGTTCCGCCAGCCTTAGTCTGCGTTTCAACTTTCGCCCGAATTTGCCCCGTAAGGGCGTGCACGATTTTTGAACCCAATCCGGTGCCAGTTTCTGCACTGTCCGCGACGCAGTAACCTACGCCATCGTCAAGCACGGTAACGGTGATTTCCGTTTCCGTTGAACTGAGATGCACGCCCACGGTTCCCTTACGTTGATCAGGGAATGCATATTTGAGGCTGTTGGTGAGCAGTTCCGAAACGACAAGCGCCAAGGGCACTGCTCTATCCATTCCTATTGCGACACCAGACTGAAGCTCGAGTTCGATTCCGATGTCATCCACTCTGCTCATTGATCGCACCGTGGCCGTAACCAGCTCAGCAAGGAAATCTCCGATGTCCACCATCGAGTAGTCGCCATTCATATAAAGCCGCTGGTGAATAGAAGCCACCACGGAGACCCGGTGCCTTGCTTCCGACAAAGCAAATTTGAGACCGTCATCGGTTGCTTCGCGAGCATGAAGCTGAAGTAGTGCCATAACCAACTGCAGGCTATTTTTGACACGATGATTGACTTCTTGAAGAAGGACCTCGCGACCAGCCAAAGCAGCCTCCAAGTCTCTTTCTCGATCCTCAAGTGACCGTTTCAACTGATTTTCGCGGGTGACATCGCGGATGGCAGCGAAGAATATTGGCTCGCCGTCATTTTCGAGCAACTGAAGGTGAACCGACACGTCATATAAAGAACCGTCTTTGCGCCGGTGAACCGTCTCGAAGACCATGTCGCCAGAACCTGTTTCCAGGAGCGGGCGAACCTTTTCACGAAATTGAGCCTCGCTCAGATGCGGCTTCAGGTCCCACGGTGTGAGTTTACGCAACTCGTCGAAGCCGAACCCGAGGTTGTCGCGCGCGCCTCGATTTACCAGCAAGAACCGAAAATCGGATGCAGAGAAGATGTAAATTTCGCTAGCCGCATCCTCTACAATGAAGCCCAGCTGCGCGGCGCTAATTGGCTTGGAATTTCTAAGAGGCATCAATCTTGCTAGTGATCAACGGCGCTAATTTGCAAGCTCAATCTTCTGGCTCTCACAGCGCAGCACCCTGTCCGCTTCGAAGGTTCGTCATCCGCCCAGTTGGCTTAAGATACCTCGTATTTGTGCATTAACCAGAAAATGCCTATTCGAGGCTATGGCTCGTATGATGCAGTGGGTCTTAAGGTTCCTGTTCCCAGCGGACAGCCCTCGCGAGCAACGCGAGCAGATTACTGGAATCTTTGAGAGCTTAAGGAGGCAGATCCCGCTACTCTATGGGGTCGCGCTCGTGAACCTTTTGGGCCTCCATGTGGCGACACATGGCGGTGAGCTGCGCTGGTTCTCGCCGCTAACTATCTTATCAGCCATCCTATTATGGCGGATGATCTATTGGATCGCGTTTCAAAAACCTTCCGAGAATTTCGCGAGGATAAAACGCGAACTGGTCACGATGGTCCTCTTCACAACCATCTTGTGTCTCGGGTTTTCGATCTGGGCTCAGTCCCTCATAACCGCCTACCCTAGCGAGACGATGACCATCCTGCTTTACAGCGTTCTTGCTGCGCTGGGGGTCGCTTATGGATTGAGCAGTTTTCCGCGGGCGGCGCTTCTTCCGTTGTTGATACTCGGTCTACCCGTAGCAATCCGGTTGTTTTGGATGGGGAAGCCGTCAGATCGAGGGATCGCCCTCAGTCTGATATTCGTCTTAGCCCTCTTCATTTGGCAGCTCCATGTTCATAACAGAGCTCTTCGGGGCTTGGTGCGTGGACAATTGGCGATCGCTCGCGAGCGAAACAGAGCTGTTGAGGCTGAGCTCCAAGCGACCAAGCGAGCCGATGAAGACGTGTTGAGCGGGATTGCCAATCGCGGAAAGCTTGTTCGCGAGATTGAGAAGGGCATGGTCCGCGGCCCGTTGACTGGGGGCGGCAGCGTGCTTGCTGTTTGCGATCTTGACGGGTTCAAGTCAGCGAACGACGCATTCGGTCACGCTGCGGGCGACGAGATACTGCGCGAGTATGCTCGACGGTTGAAAGATGCTTTCGGAGCCGAGGCGCTAGTTGCCAGGCTCGGAGGCGACGAGTTTTCAGTTTTCTGGAAGGATGGACTATCGAGACCTGGACTGGAAGCTGCGTCAACTCACATCTGTGAGCTAGCAAGCCAACCGGTCCTATGGGACGGAAAGGAGCTATTCGTCGGTGCTTCGTGCGGCGTAACGGAAGCAGGACCATACACTTGGTCTGACGAAGAGTTTTTCCGGCAGGCAGACTCCGCTCTCTATAAGGCGAAAGCGTCCTCGCGTGGACATTGGCACCTATACGATCTGCCTCAATTCAAGGCAGACCAACGACGAGCAAAGATTGAAAAGTCAATTTTGTCGGGTGAAGCGCTTCGTGAAATGGAGGTCCACTTCCAGCCAATTTTTGATCTTAAGGAAGGAGTTCCTGTATTCGCCGAAGCTCTTGCTCGTTGGAACAACGCAGAACTGGGCGCGGTGTCTCCCGATGAGTTCATTCGCATCTCTGAGAAGCTCGGCGTCATTGATCGATTGAACGAAAGTCTACTGGAAATGGCGTTGGCGTCAGCTGAGACCTGGCCGGCAAACCTGTCCCTTTCATTCAATCTCAGCGCCATGCAATTGAGCCGTTCGGGGGCTAGTGACAAACTTCAAAAGATTGTGTCGGCTTCTTCTTTTCATGCTCACCGCGTTCAGTTCGAGATCACGGAGACAGCAATCCTTGCCGATCTGGGGCATGCCGAACAAGAACTAGCGAAGCTATCCCAGTATGGTTTTACAAGCGCACTGGATGACTTCGGTTCTGGCTACGCATCGGTAGCATACCTTCGAGAGCTTTCTTTTGATACAATCAAGCTGGACGGATCTTTGATGGACAATATCATTCACAGCGAGCGCTCGCGCCAAATATTGTCGGGTCTGGTAGATTTGTGTCATTCGGCTGGTGCTCGATGTGTTGCCGAACATATCGAAACGCACGAGCAGCTAAAAATGGCAAGAGCAGTGGGCTGCGATTATGGGCAAGGCTTTTGCTTGGGGAAACCGGCTACAAGCGAACGAATGCTAAAGGCGCTGTATTCCAAATTAGGCTCTTCGCCTTCTTGATTGAGGTGTTTCTCAAGCTATTAGCCGATTAGGAGATAACAGTGCTGTTCGAAAAAATTAAAACGGCCGGTCTTTCACACCTCTCCTATCTTATCGGAGCCGGCGGAATGGCTGCCGTCATCGATCCTCGCAGAGATTGCGAGATCTACGTCGAAAGAGCACGAAACGAGGGGCTGCGGATAACGCATATCTTCGAGACCCATCGCAATGAGGATCTGGTTTCAGGAGCACCGATACTCGCAAAACTGACTGGGGCAGAGGTTTTCCATGGGCCGAACGCGGATGGCGAGGTGGAATACGCGAAGACTACGAGGGATGGTGATTGTCACGCGATCGGACAGCTCGAAATCCGCGTCCTCGAAACGCCCGGACATACATTCGATCACCTCGCTTATGCCATATTCGATAGCGAATACCCCGAGACGGCGGTGGGCGTTTTTACCGGCGATGCGCTGTTCGTTGGCGATGTTGGCCGAACCGATTTCTATCCTGAACGGAAGCGTGAGGTTGCCGGCCTTCTCTTCGACTCTCTCCGCAAGATTTGCGAATTAGGCGACCAGGCGATCATTTATCCCGCCCATGGTGCTGGTTCGGTTTGCGGGTCGGGCATGGCAGACAGGGAGTTTTCAACGGTCGGGCATGAGCGCCGCAACAACCCTATGCTCAAGATCGAGAGTCGGGACACGTTCATTGATCGCAAGGTGAACGAAAATCACTACCAGCCGCCCTATTTCCGGCTGATGGAACATCTCAACCTGGTCGGAGGCAATGCCGCCCCGCGCGTGCTCATGCCCCAACCCATGAGCCTCGATGAGTTGTCGTCTTGCGAAGCCGACAGGGTCATCGATGTCCGCGAGCCGCTCGCCTATGCGGCCGGGCACCTGCCGGGGAGCATCAACTTGCCGGTCGACATGATCCCGGCCTTCGCCGGATGGTTCATCGCCGAAGGCGAAGAGCTCGCGCTGGTGGCTTCGTCGCAGGACCAGCTATCAACGACAATGGAGCATCTGGTGAGGATTGCGCTCGACAAGATCGTCGGGGGCTATGTCGGTGTGGTTCCAGCCGCAGCCTCGGGGAAAAGTATGCGCTCGATCCCGATGATCAGCACGGAAGAAGTTGAACGCCGCTTGCAGGGAAAGCCCGGCGACTGGACCCTGCTCGACGTGCGAGATGCAGACGAGCGGAAGGCGCACTCGATCAAGGGATCTCGTCACATCTACGTCGGCGAACTGAACGAGATGTGGAAAGACCTCGATCCCGGCCAGCGCTATACACTCATGTGCGCAAGCGGCATGCGCGCGACTGTCGCCGCCGGTTGGCTCGATGCTCATGGGTTCGACCATCTCGATGTCTATTTGGGTTCGATGGGAGCGTGGGAGGCGAGGCGCGGCTAATATCGTTCCCACGATCGCCCACGTAGAGCCGCGGCTTACCTTTCATCGCAGCATCGTAGTCTGCCGGAAGCGGCCGACCCCGGTCGACCGCTTCCGCGGCGCCATGTCAGATGCGCAAAAATTCGAGATTTGGTAGTTATCAATTAGCAGCTTATGCGGTCGCGGAAGCCTATGGCCGATAGTCAGCAGAAGGGAGCCGATCGCAGAACTTAAAACGAGCGTCGCATTCGATCGTCTTCTAGCCGGCCGACCGGAGCGTGTTGCGTCCGGCACGCTTGGCGATATAGAGCGCTTCATCGGCTCGCCGGAGAAGGCTCTCGCCGGTTTCTCCCTCGGCAAGTTCTGCGATACCCATGCTAACCGTTACACGAGGGGTGCTGCTGCTCTTTGCAATTGAGCTTCGAACTCGCTCGGCGATGAGCATTGCGGTCTGCGTCGTAGTATCCGGTAGAATGATGACGAATTCCTCGCCTCCAAAACGGCCCACCATATCGCCAGCACGAAGCGCTTTGGCAGCGACATTTGCGACGCGCTTCAGCACCTCGTCGCCGGCATGGTGGCCATAGGTGTCATTGACCCTTTTGAAGTGGTCCACGTCGAACACTGCGACGGCCAGGGAACGGTCGTCCCGGCGGGCGGCCAATACCGCTCGGACAATTTCAGAGGTCGTTCGGCGCCTGTTCGCTATACCGGTCAGTTGATCGGTCTCCGCGATGGCCTGGGCTTGCCGAGCAGCTTCTTCAGCACGGTTTCGCGCTTTCTCGATCGCGGCTGCGTGCGAAACCTGGATTGTGATGTCTTGAACGATACCGAACAGTCCGAAAGACCCGTCGCTTTCGATATTGTCTATTTCGCCTCTTGAGCGCACGTGTCGAATTTCGCCGTTCGGTCGGACGATACGAGCCGTAAAATCGAAGTCGCAGCGATGTTCAATTGCGCGATCAATATGGTTTGTGACAATCTGTCGGTCGTCAGGATGGTAAGCATTGATCGCACCCTCCAATGGTGGCGGGACACTGTCTTCCAGGCCAAAAATACTGAACACTTCGCGCGACCAAACGATCTTGTTGGTTCGCACGTCGAGGCGCCAATGGCCGAGGTTCGCCGCCTCCTCGGCGAGTTCGAGCAGTCGCTTCTCCTCTGCAAGCTGGTTCACCACCTTGTTGCGCGAACTTAGCAGCGCAGCGATTGGCAAAGCGGCTGCGAACAGCGTTAGCAGATAGAATTGCAGATAGATGCTTTTGGCGAGCGGTCCAATGCCGAAGAGGTTTTGCGCTGGCGACCATACGTTGAAGGTGAATGTGCTGACGCCTGCTACGATCAGCACGCCGCCAGCTGCTCCGGTCGGACCGAGTCGCGATGCTGACATAAGGACCGCAAGCATGGGTAGAAATAGGATGGGGGCCCCGGACCGCGAGAAGACTAGCCATGATACAATTGCCACTAGGGCAAATATAACGATAGCTTCGAATACCGCTGGAGCGCGGCCTATCGCCGCACCGGTCCGGACCGCGTTGGCGCCGATCATGGCCAGAGGTGTGACGATCAGTATGCCGAGAAGGTCCGTGGAGAACCAAGAAAGCCAGAAGTCGATCGACGAAACCGGAGCCACGACCAGCGCGATAGTAGCACTCAATGCAGCTCCCATCGCCGCCGCAGAGCAGAACCAAACCAAGTCGCTAGGTTCCGAAAAGGACAAGCGACGCGTCAATTGTCGGCTAAGAAACCACGCTGCAGCGACAGATTCTGATATATTCGCGATGGTAAACCCGAACGAAATACCGAGCGAGTTCCCGGCTAGTAGGTTTGCAAAAAGGCTTGCGGCAGCAGCCGCGATTACGTGCCGATATGCTCGGCCCCAACCGCTAGACAGCAGTATTGCCAGCAGGATGCCGCTTGCAGGCCAAAGGATAGCGACGCCATCGCTACCCCCAACCAGCCCAAAAGTGATAGCGGCAGCCAGAAAATAGACGATGCCGGTCGCGATCGGCGGAAGGATGAAACGCAGAAAGTGACCAGCGGGGTAAGTGAACATGTGAGGGAGCTAAATGCAATTGGTTAATGTGGCTTTAAAGCTCGTTCCGATTGGACATATGGCGCTCTGTGCGTCTCTGACAGCTTGCCTGGTTATGGGTAATGAATTTGGTGCGCATGCCGAGTGACGCACATCGCTCACTCCAAACCAGACTGCTGCATGGAGGCGACGAGAGCCGGCGTATTCCTTCGCAGGTGCCGATATGTCAGTAGTTGCTGCTAGGGGGGCCCAAGGTTCCGCCTGATGTTATTGGTTTACGCGGCGGTCCGAACAGGCGTTTTCGGGGAAGTGGAACTGGACAGGCAAAGCGTCAGCAATTCGCTGGCCGGAAGGGGACGAGATACGAAGTAGCCTTGTGCGAGATCGCATCCTACTTCGCGCAGAAAGTCGAGACACTCTACAGTCTCGATTCCTTCTGCGACGACCTGCAGGCCAAGCGCATGGGCGAGGTTTACCGTCGAGCGGACCAAAAGCGCATCACTGCTGTCTTCATGTGCATTCTCGACGAAACTTCGATCGATTTTCAATTCGCCGAGAGGCAGGGTCTTGAGGTAGGTCAGCGTCGATTGCCCGGTGCCGTAGTCGTCTAGCGAAATCATGATGCCCATTCGCCGGTATCCTTCCAGCGCGCGCAATGCGGCTGCCGGATCGGCCATGGTCGCTGATTCGGTGACCTCGAAAATGAGGTCAGAGGCAGATGTGCCACTTCCTTGGATCGCGGCCCCTACAGCTTCAAAGAAGGCCGGAGAAATAAGCAGGCGCGCCGATATGTTCACTGCCGCCTTCACTTCGATGCCAGCGGCATGCCACTGCGCAAGATCCAACAGGGTGCGCTGCAGAACGAACAGCGTCATATCCGCGATGTGATCGTTCTTTTCGGCTAGCGGGATGAAGCTGTCCGGGCTCAGATAGCCGCGTGTCGGATGATGCCAGCGGACGAGCGCTTCGACGCTGGTGATACGGTCCGTCATCAGATCGAGCTTAGGCTGGTAGTGGACCTCCAGCTGATGGTTTTCGATTGCATTGGCGAGCTCTCCCATCAACGAAACCTGCTGCTCGAGAAGGTCCTGCTCGGCCACCTCATGCATGTGCCAGACCTTGTCGTTTGCCAGCGCGGTGCTGGCTGCCAGGGAAGCTTCGGCAGTTGCCCCTGCAGCAGCGATTCCGAACACGATCGCGGGATCGACGCCCTTTCCGGCGATTTCTAACGGCCGTCGTAACGCGCGGCGCAGTTCGCTCAGTGTTTCTATCCGGGTTTCATGCGCCTCGTCGGAAATCCACGCGAGACAGCGATCATCGATGCGGTAGACGATATCCCGGTCGCCCATTCGCGCAGCCAGACTTCCCATCAATGAGCCGATAGAATCTGCACCGATAACCGATTTGATTGCGTCGAAATTTGCGAGCATCGCGACGATGGTTTGGGCATTCTCGGAAGAACCATCGGCCTCGCGCAAAGCAAGGCGGTTCGGCAAGCCGCTTTCCTGGTCGACCCGCTTGCCGCGATACATTTCGCGGTAAAGCAATAAACCCGAACGCGCTGCGCCAGATGCCAGGACCAAGAGCAGCCCGGCCACAATTCGAAAATCCGCTCCAGCAAGGCTATATGCTGCGATATCCGCGCCCAAAAGCGCCGCAGCGCCCAAACCGGAGGTTGCTACGACGCGCGGATAGGTTTTTTGTGCGAAGACCAAGGCGGCCCCCAGCGCGCCCACCAGCAGCGGAACCAGCCAACCTCCGAAAATGGGTATTCCGCCTAGCAATGTCTCCGCAGCGATCGCTTGTACGATCACTCCGGGTAGGACGCCGTGCCGCGGCGTCGCGTATCGATCCCCCATCTCGATCGCCGTCGCGCCAATGAGTATATCCTTGTCGGTAATCGTGGAAGGATCGAACCTTCCGCTCGCGACGTCGATGAAGCTGTATCGAGGTATCGATGCGGGGTCGATCGCGAAGTCGACCGGGAATTGGTTACCGGCCTTTCCGGCCACGCCGGCAGCCTGAGCCGAAAGCGAGGGCCGGGGAACGCCCGCGGTCATCGTGCCCAAGGGCATGTTGCGCACCACGCCGTCGCTATCAGGTATGACGGAAACGGATGCCAGCGAAGCGTGTCGCCGCAATGACGCTATGGGCAAGGCATCGATCTGCCGGTCGGATTCGAAACTTTCGTTCTGGCCAAACGTGGGAAGAACGATTTCGGCAGATGCTTCGCTCAGACTGCGCGCGAGTGCGGCGTCCTCGACCGGGTCCGAAGTTGAGGAAAAATCGACATCGAAAATGATCGAGCGGGCCCCAGCTTCATCCAGCGCGGCCACTACTTCGGCATAATTGCTGCGCGGCCAAGGCCATCGCTGGATCGCAGCAACGCTCGCCGCATCCATTTCGACGACTTGGATCTGACCAGTCGCGGCGCGGTCCCTGAGCCCAAAGCTGAAATTCCTCAAGCCATTGTCGAGTTCGCGAAAAGCGCCTGACTGCGCTGCCGACCCGATCGTGACGATAAGGAGGGCAGCGAGCAGGATGTTTTCCCACGGTAAGCGCCGCGGCAAAAACGAGAAGGATGGCGAACGCATAGGATCAGGGCGTCGACGCTTAGAGCCAATCAGTCGTCGTCATCGTCGTCATCGTCGTCATCGTCGTCATCATCATCATCATCATCATCATCATCATCATCATCATCGTCGTCATCGTCGTCGTCATCGTCGTCGTCATCGTCGTCATCGTCATCACCCGGATCCGGCTCAGGTTCGGGCTCCGGATCTGGCTCCGGCTCAGGTTCGGGCTCAGGCTCCGGCTCGGGCTCAGGTTCCGGCTCGGGCTCAGGTTCCGGCTCTGGCTCAGGTTCCGGCTCAGGCTCAGGCTCAGGTTCGGGCTCAGGCTCAGGTTCGGGCGCCGGCTCGGGCTCAGGTTCCGGCTCGGGCTCGGGCTCAGGTTCGGGCTCCGGCTCGGGCTCGGGCTCAGGCTCAGGTTCGGGCTCCGGCTCAGGCTCGGGTCGTGGTTCCAGCTCGAGTTCCGGAGCTGGCGCGGGATCGGGTTCGGCATCTTCCTGTGATAGATCAGCAACGAAATCATCCGTGACCGCCGCGATCTCGCCCGAAACCAAGCCTTCGGTCGTATCCTCCAGATCTCTCGGCCCGCTCACGAAACGTGTCTCGATGACCGGCTGCTCGGAAGCGACTGCTTCCACAGTTACCTTCGTATTGGCGTCAGATGGGTTTGGTGTCGGGGGCGGTGCAGCCGTTGGTGATGGAGTATTGTTGTCGCGAGCAGGTGAATCCAGGGTGCGCGTCTCATCACCCATGATCGTGAGGCGGAACGGATCATCCGCGCCGACCATCGCCACCTCGCCTGGTGTCACGAGATCGCGTGCGCCTTCATCACCGGTCCAGACCTCGACCGCACCCTCGGTGACCTGCATGGAAGAGCCGCTGCCATCGACCGTTATCGAGAAGCTGGTTCCCTTCACTACCGCAGCCAGGGTCGGCGTGCGGACGCCGAAATGGGGATCGGGTTGTTTGCCGATATTGAAAACCGCGCTGCCCCAGTCCTGGACGATCTGGATCACCGATCGCTCTTCCGAAGGTTTTGGCACTTTCACGCGGCTGTTAGGCCGGACGGTGACAAATTCGCGTTCGCGCACGATGACGGCCGAGCCATTAGCTCCGGTCTCGATCGCACCGCCAGCAGCGATCTTCCCCCCGCGGCGCGCCGGTCTCTCACCATTCTCGTCGCGGATTGCCACGCGTCCATCCGTTTCGCTGACTGTCCATGCAACCTGTGCGTGGACACTGGTGCTGGCGAGCAAGAGGGCGAGAGAGGCGGTCTTCAGGAATTTCCGGGTCGACAAGATGGGTCTCCTATGAGCGTCCGATCTCGCAGAAGGGTATTCCAATATACCAACCGAACATGGTTAAGCATCTGGTAATGCAACCAAAAATTAAGACGCGCCCGGGTAGTTTGAGTGGTCCACTTGGAGTCTCTCACGCGTGCGTTATCTATCTTATCCCTCACTGGCGGCAGTCGGCCTGTGCGTCGCATTCTCCGCGAATGCACAGGATGCGCGCGATCCAATCGATGAGGCCCTAGCCGTCGACGAACAGGAAAGTGGCGTCCTGGCGCCGCGCGATGCGGCCGCCGCAGCGCAGATCGAACCTCGTTCTGGCGAAGATCAAGGCTTTGGATCAAGCGTTTACACCGTAGGGCCGATCTCGTTCGAAGGGTTGCGCGAATTGTCAGTCGCCGATTTCGTCGACATCGTTGAGCGTTACGCCGCGCGCGATCTCGACGGAGAACAGCTGAACGCACTCGCCAGCGATGTGGCATCGCGCGCGCAGACCATGGGCTATGTATTTGCGACCGCGATGATCGAACCGCAATCACTGCGCGCTGGCGTGCTACGCGTTCGTGTCGACGAAGGCCGGATCGACCGGATCAGGATCGATGGCGACCATGATGCTGCCATTCGCAATCAGTTGAACCCGTTGCTAGGCGGCCGCCCCGTCACCAAGGCACGGCTCGAACGGCACTTGCTTCTGGCAGACGATATTTCGGGCGTCTGGGTGCGCAGAGCCTATTTCGAACGCCAGGACGAGGAAGGTGTCCTGGTTCTTGAAGCGCGACGATCGCGGGCCAGTGGTGCCCTGATGTTCGAAAATGACGGTTCGGCACCTGTAGGGCCCGAGCGACTGCGAATCGACGCCGATTTCAACGGATTGCTCACATCGACCGACGAGGTCGACATTACGCTGGCGACCACGCCTTTCGAACCGGGCGAACTGCAATATGCCAAGCTGAAATACGAGGCGGTCATCAGTTCCAACGGCACGCAAGCGGGCGTTGTCGTCTCCCACTCCAGAACCGATCCGGGCGCCTATCTCGCCGATGACGATGTTACCGGCAGATCGACGAGACTTGGCATCGAATTGCGTCATCCGTTTGTAAGACGTCGCAATTTTAGCCTCTGGGGCGAAGCCGAATTCCAGATTCAGGATATTCGGCGCGATCGCAACGGTGCGCTCGACCGGCACGATCGTATCCCTGTCGTCCGCATCGGCGCCTTCATGGCCGGCACGGCCGTCGGGGGCCGATACCGTGCGCGGGTAACCTATTCGCAGGGCTTGTCGATCCTCGGCGCCACCGAGCTAGGCGATCCGCTTGCCTCGCGCGACGATGCGTCGGCGGCGTTCAGCAGCCTATACACGTGGGCCGACTGGGAACGCGAGCTTGGCTCGGGCTTCAGCATGGAATTGGCCGCCCGCGGACAAATCGCGAGCGCTCCATTGCTTTCGACCGAAGATCTTGGTCTTGGCGGCAACCGCTTCCTGCGCGGCTATCCCTATAGCCAGCGTTCAGGTGACGAAGGGATCATGGGCTCGGGCGAATTGCGCTACGACTGGGCCGATGCGCTGAACCTTGTCGATAACATACAGATCTACGCCTATGCCGACGGCGGGTATGTCAGCAATCTCGAGGATGGGAGGGGGACGGGCGAACTCTATTCGGCCGGCGGCGGCCTGAGGACCGACATCGTCAACGGTCTCGATTTCGACGTCGAACTTGCCATGCCACTAAGCGGGCCGCGCTACGATACAGACAACGACAATCCGCGCCTCAATGTGAAGCTGCGCAAGACTCTTTAAGCGCTCGGGCGGTTGGGTGAATAAGGGCCGGAAGGAAATTGCCGTCGAACGCCGAGGGTCTTGAAGGCCGATGAGCAGAAAAGCGGGATACCCGCGATTTGATCCCACCAGTTTCTTGGCATCGAACGCGAGCCTAGCCCATCGTCTCTTGGGCTTCAGCAAATGTCACCATACGCTGCTGTTCCTCATCCCACAGAGCCAGGCGGAACGCGCTGAGCGACTCCCATGCCGTGTAGCGGTTGAGATCGCGTAGAGCCGGATGTGCTTTCAGGACTTCGGGCAGGCGGTGGAACGGTATCGTGCTCGAAAGGTGGTGCACGTGGTGGATGCCGATATTACCGGTGAACCAGCGTAGAACCGGCGGCAGGTCTAAATGGGTGCTGCCCATCAGGGCGGCTTCGGCGAAGGACCAGTCGGATTTGCTTTCCCAGTATGCTTGGGGGAACTGGTGCTGGATGTAGAACAACCATACTCCCATGCTC
>Ga0208560_1000066_pt1 | contig 13484 bp, 16 predicted proteins | sample Virmet3827_250_FD_185742 | JGI IMG/M metagenome (GOLD analysis project Ga0208560, IMG submission 185742) | Marine viral communities from the Southern Atlantic ocean transect to study dissolved organic matter and carbon cycling - metaG 3827_250... | ecosystem: Environmental > Aquatic > Marine >...
GCCAAGCTGTCCTACAAGGACCAGCGCGACCTCGAGCTCCTCCCGGCGCGGATCGAGGAGCTCGAAGCGGCGATCGCCAAGGGCGAGGCGATCCTGTCCGATCCCACGCTCTACACCGCCGATCCGCAACGCTTCGCCAACATCTCGCAAGGCATCGAAAATGCCCGCGCGGAGAAGGACGCCGCCGAGGAACGCTGGCTGGAGCTCGCCGAGCAAGCCGGAGCGTGAGCCCCGAGGCAGAGCTGCGCGCGGCGATCGCCGGCTGCCGCACCTGCGCGGCGCATCTGCCGCATGGCGTGCGCCCGGTGACGGGGTTTTCGGCAACCGCACGGTTGCTTATCATTGGCCAGGCACCCGGGTCGAAGGTCCATGCCAGCGGAATCCCGTGGGACGATGCCAGCGGCGACCGGCTGCGCGAATGGACCGGGCTGACCAAGCAGCAAATGTACGACCCTGCGCAGGTGGCGCTGGTGCCGATGGGCTTCTGCTATCCCGGTAAAGCCAGCGGCGGCGACAAGCCCCCGCGCCGCGAATGCGCGCCGCAATGGCACCATCGCATCCTCGACCTGCTGCCCGAAGACCGGCTGACCCTGCTGGTGGGAACCTATGCGCAGGGCCATTACCTGCCCGGTGCGCGCAGGCTGTCGATGACCGAGCGCGTTCGCCGGTACCGCGAATTCCTGCCGCACTTCTTCCCGCTGCCGCATCCCGCGTGGCGTTCGACGATCTGGATGCGGCAGAACCCGTGGTTCGAGGCCGAAGTCCTCCCCGAACTGCGCGAGGCGATTGGCCGCCATATCTAGGATTGCCCCCGCGCCATCCCGACAGCATGCGGGAGACATGGACCGCATGGACCACGGTCCTGAGCAAAAAAGCCCGAGCATACGCAGCATCAACTAAGGCGATAGAAATCAGCCACCCGGTCGAGCGCCATGCCGAGCACCAGCTTGCCGCTGCGCGCGGGCCAGGCCAGCGCCTTTTCCGCCGCCGGCACGCCTTCACCCCAACAGGCGACGCGCCAGAGGATATCATTCAACCCCGGCCCTGCCGCCGCCATCGCACCATCGAAGCGCGCTTTCGCCGCAAGCTGCCGCTCGCTTGGCGTGAGCCCGTCCCCGCCGCTTCCTGCGCAATCGACCCGCACCGGATCCCACCGCATCGTGACCGACGGCGCCAGCTGCGCCTTTTCGTAATCGAGCCGCAACCGCTCGGCGGCATCGAACCGGCGGTCGGACAAATGTCCACGCGCATGCAGCCAGGTCAGCGGGCTTTCCGCCAGATTGACCGTCACGCTGCGCCGTGCGGGCCGTGCCCCCCTGCCACGGCGCGGGCCTTCCTCGGTAAGTTCACGTTCGACAAGCTTGCGGCGCATCGGCATTTCTCCTGCGGTGGGTGGGAGTTTGCCCTTGCTTCCATCTGGTTCCTGTAGGAAAGATGGAAAACCAATTTGGTTATTCCGGGGACCGTGCCGTGATCAACCGCATCCGCGACATCCGCCGCCAGAAGGGACTGACGCTGGCCGATCTGGCTGCTGCGTGCGAGCCGCCCACCACTCCGCAAACGGTGGGCCGGCTGGAAACGGGTATGCGCAATCTGTCGCTCAAATGGATGGAACGGATTGCCGCGGCGCTGGGGGTCGAACCCGAAATGCTGGTGCGCAGCGAAAGCGGCGATCACCCGCAAGTCGTTGCGACGCTCGAACAGGCGGGGCCGGAAGCGCGGGCCACCCCGCGCGACGCCATCCTCGCCACCGATCTCGGCGGGGGCGGATCGCTGATGGTGCTCGATATCGCATTCCCGCGTGGCGAATACCGACCCGGGGACCAGTTGTGGCTGCGCCGGATCGCGCCCGACGAGGCTGCCCGTGCCATCAACCGCGACGTGCTGGTGCCCCGCAAGGGTGGGCGCTTCGCGTTCGGGCGGCTGATCGACCGACAGGGCAGCATGGTTGGGCTGTTGCCTCCCGGGCATGGCGAAAAGCAGCAGGTGGTCGACAATCCGGCGTGGATCGCGGTGGCGGAAATGCTGGTACGGCGGCTGTGACCGTGGCGAAAACCCGCCGGGTCCTGTCGCTGTCGACCCTGTTCCCCAACACGGCGCAGCCGCGCTTCGGGATCTTTGTGGCCAAGTCGCTCGAAGCGCTCCAGCGCGACACGCATTGGGACACGGCGGTCATCAACCCCATTGGCCTGCCGCCGCTGGCGCTGGGCCGCTATCGCGCGCTTTCGGAGGCCGCTCGCGACACGCAGGAATTCGGCATGACCGTGCATCGGCCGGTATTCCGCCTGCTCCCGAAAGTCGGCGGACGGCTCAATCCGGGGCTAATCACCAGGGCAGTCCTGCCGCTCGCGCGCGAACTTCACGCGCAGCAGCCGTTCGATCTGGTCGATGCGCAGTTCTTCTATCCCGACGGTCCCGCCGCGATGGCGGTTGCGCGCGACCTGGGCCTGCCATTCTCGGTCAAGGCGCGCGGCGCGGACATCCATTACTGGGGCGCGCGCGCCTATGGCCGCGATGCCCTGCTGGAAACCGCCGACGCCGCCGCAGGCGTGCTGGCCGTGTGCGAGACGCTGGCCGACGACATGGCAGAGCTGGGAATGGCGCGCGACAAGATCACGGTGCATTACACCGGGCTCGACCGCGACCTGTTTCGCCCGATGGATCACGTGGGCCTGAAAAAGCGCCTCGGCGAAAGCTTCGGCATCCCGCTGGCCGCGTCGGACACGGTGCTGGTTACGGTGGGCGCGCTGATCGAACGCAAGGGGCAGGCCTTCGTGATCAAGGCGCTGGCCGATCTGCCGAATGCACGTTTGCTGCTGGTCGGTGCGGGGGCGGATGAAACCAGCCTGCGCGGACTGGCGAGGCAGGTGGGCGTGGCCGACCGCGTGCATTTCCTTGGCAGCCTCGAACCTGCGTTGCTCCCCCCCATCCTGAGCGCGGCCGATGCCATGGTGCTGCCATCCGCCAGCGAAGGCCTCGCCAATGCCTGGATCGAGGCGCTGGCCTGCGGCACGCCTATCGTCATCACCGATGCGGGCGGCGCGCGCGAGGTGGTCACCTCACCCGCGGCGGGCGTCATCGTGGCGCGGACGTGCCGCGCGGTGCGCGAGGGGATCGACGAGGTGACGCGCATCCCGCGCCCGCCCCAGACGGTGGCGGCGACGGTGGAGCGGTTCAGCTGGGCAGCGAACGCCGCCGCGCTCGCCGCCCATTACGACGCGGTCGCCTAGACCAGGCCGCGCGCCTTCTTTTCCTGTTCGTCGGCGACGCTTTCGGTCGGCACGAAACTGTCGCTGGTCACGCCCAGCCAGACCAGGATCGGCGCTGCCGAATAGACCGAGCTATAAGTACCCACGAAGAGGCCCAGCGTGATCGCGGCGACCATACCGAACAGGCTGGCGGGGCCGAACAGCAGCAGCGGCAACAGCGCCACCAGCAGCGTGAGCGAGGTCATCACCGTCCGCGCCAGCGTTTCGTTGACCGACAGGTCGAGCAGCGCGGGAAGTTCCATCTTGCGGTATTTCTTCAAATTCTCGCGGATGCGGTCGTAGATGACGATCGTGTCGTTGAGCGAATAGCCGATGATGGCAAGGATCGCGGCGATGATCTGGAGGCTGAATTCCAGCTGGAACAGCGCGAACATGCCCAGCGTCAGGCTGACGTCGTGGAACAGCGCGAACAGCGCGCCCACACCGAACTGCCATTCGAACCGGATCCAGATGTAGAGCGCGATCGCCCCCATCGCGGCCAGCAATGCATAAAGCGCGGTCTGGCGGAATTCGCCCGAGACCTTGCCCGACACATTGTCGTTCCCGTCGAGCCGGAAATCGTCATATTCGGCCTGCAGCGTGTCGACGATATCGTTGGCTGCCTGCTGCGCGGCTTCCTTGTCGGCGGAAACCTCGTCGGGCAGGCGCACGCGGATCGAGACCTGGTTGTCTTCGCCGAAGCGCTGCACCACCGGCGATCCGTAGCCGAGCGCTTCGACCTGGTCGCGCAGCTCCACCACCGGCGCTTCCTCGCTTTGCGTGAAGGTGGCGCGCACTTCGAGACCGCCGGCGAAATCGACGCCGTAATTGAGGCCCTTGGTCAGCACCAGCGCCCAGCTGACCGCAATCAGCAGCACGCTGATGGCGAAGAAGGGCACGCGCCACTTGAGGAAGCTGATATTGGTGTCGTCGGGGACGAGCTTGAGCAGTTTCATATCGTCGCCCTCCTTACAGTACGATGTCTTTGGGCTTGGCCTTGCGCAGCCAGCCGGCGACCCACATGCGGGTCAGGGTAACGGCGGTGAAGACGCTGGTGAACAGGCCGATGATCAGCACCACGGCAAAGCCGCGGATCGGACCCGAACCGAACAGGAACAGCAGCACACCGGCGATGAAGTTGGTGATGTTGGCGTCGTAGATCGCGCGGCTGGCTTCGTGATAGCCGTTCTCCACCGCGGCGATGACCCGGCGCCCGCGTTTGCGTTCCTCGCGGATGCGTTCGTTGATCAGCACGTTGGCGTCGACCGCCGCACCGATGGTCAGCACGAAGCCCGCGATACCCGGCAGCGTCAGCGTGGTGTTGAGCGCGGCCATGATGCCCAGCAGCATCGCCACGTTGATCCCCAGCGCCGCGGTCGCATAAACGCCGAAACGGCCATAGCTGACGATCATCAGCGCGATGACGAGCAGCGAACCGACACCCAGCGCCAGCATGCCGCGCTTGATCGAATCGGCGCCCAGATCGGGCCCGACGGTGCGTTCCTCGATCACGGCGAGATCGACCGGCAGCGCACCCGACCGCAGCGAGATCGCCAGCTGGTTCGCGGTCTCGACCGAGAAGCTGCCCGAAATCTGCGCGGAGCCGCCGCGAATGGGTTCGTTGATATTGGGCGCGGACAGGACCTTGTCGTCGAGGATGATGGCGAAGGGCTTGCCGACATTGTCGGTGGTCAGCTTGGCGAAGCGGCGTCCACCGTCGCTGTCGAACTGGATATTGACAACCGGTTCGTTGGTCTGCGGATCGAAGCTCTGCTGCGCCCCGGTCAGATTGTCGCCGCGAATACCGCCGAGCCGGCGGACCGCCAGCGAAGTGCCCGCGAAATCGGAGGTATCGACATAAGGGAAGATTTCCGATCCCGGCGGGGCGAGGCCCTGTTGCACATCGCTGGGCAGCGCGTTCTGGTCGACGAGCTTGAATTCGAGCTTGGCGGTCTGGCCGAGCAGCGCCTTGAGCTGGTCGGGATCCTGCAGGCCGGGCACCTGCACCACGATCCGCGTATCGCCCTGGCGGATGATCGTCGGTTCGCGCGTGCCCAGTTCGTCGATCCGCTTGCGGACCACTTCGGTGGCGCTTTCCATCGCATCGCTGACAGCCTGGTCGGTGCCTTCCTGCGTGGGGGTGAGGACCATGCGGTTGCCGTCCTCGACCGCCATGTCCCATTCGCGCACCAGCCCGGTGCCGTTCATCGCGGGAAGCAGCAGTTCGCGCGCGCGGTCCACCTGGCCGGGATCGTCGAGCATGAAGCTGAGCCGGCCGTCGCGAGTGGAAACGTCGCCGATGCGAATTCGCGGATCGGCGCTGCGCATGGTGTTGCGCACGTTTTCTTCCATGTTCTCGAGCCGCTGCGCAGCGACCTGCGCGGCATCCGCTTCAAGCAGAATATGGCTCCCGCCGGCGAGATCGAGTCCGAGATTGACCATCGGCTGCGGCAGGGCATCGGGCCAGCGGATGCTGGTGGCCGACAGCAGCGAGGGCAGCGCGGCAAAGACGCACAGGCCGGCGATCAGCCATACCCAGATCTTACGCCAGGTGGGGAAATCGAGCATGAAGTGGTGCGCCCCGTCCTAGTCGTTTGCGGCAGGCTTGTCGCGCGACGACAGCACTTCGCCGATCGTGTTGCGCACCGCCTTGACGGTCATGCCCTTGGTCAGTTCGACATGGACGTAGTGGTCTTCGACCTTGGTGATCTTGCCGACCAGTCCGCCGGCCGTGACCACTTCGTCGCCCTTGGCGAGACCCGCGACGCGTTCGCGGTGCTGCTTCTGCTGGCGCATCTGCGGGCGCAGGATGAGAAACCACAGGATCAGCAGCATGCCCAGCGGCAGGACCCAGCCCGTCCATGCGGGCGGCTCGGCTGCGGCGCTACCGGCGGCGGCGAGAAGATCGATCATCGATGAAATACCTGTCGGAAATTGGCGTTGTGTCGAATTCGCAATTGGAGCGCGCGGGCGCCGTGTTCAAGCCGCCTGCACCACCCTTCTTGCGAAAGTGCGGCGCGGTTAGCAGCAATGCGATGCCGGGGCAACGAATTGCCTGCGAACTGTGCTTGCCATGCTCAAACACCCGCCCTATAGGGCCGCCTCCACTGGTTTCGGGATGTAGCGCAGCCTGGTAGCGCACCATACTGGGGGTGTGGGGGTCGCTGGTTCGAATCCAGTCATCCCGACCAGTGGACTTCCCTCATATCGCAGCAGCCATGACGACCCGTGCGGCCCCGCGCCGACGTTCGCGTTTTCCTACACGAACCAATCTGGTTATCCGATTCGGTCTCGCCAACCGGAGACGCCCCATGCCGCTCATCGAATCGCTTATCGGCCCGCTTGCCTCGATCATCGACAAGGTGATCCCCGACAAGGACGCACGGGCCCGGGCGAAGCTCGAACTGCTTGCGCTCGAAGGCACGCAGGAGTTGAAGCAGATCGAGGCGCGCCTGTCCGCCATCGTCGCCGAAGCGCAAAGCAGTGACCCCTGGACCAGCCGCGCCCGCCCAAGCTTTCTTTACGTGATGTATGCGCTGATCCTGTTCAGCATGCCGATGGGCGTGATCGCCGCTTTCGACCCCATCACTGCGCGCGCCATCGGCGAAGGCATGACCCGCTACCTCGCCGCGCTTCCCGAAGCACTCTACGCGCTCTTCGGCACCGGCTACCTCGGCTACACCGCGGCGCGCCAATGGGGTAAGGTCAAGGGCGTGGATCAGTAGGTCTCACGGAGAGAGCGTTCTCAGCCCGCGTCGGCTTTCTGGCGCCAGGGCAGGCGCCCTTCGATTTCCGTCTCGAGACTGAAGCTCAGGAAGGTTCGGATCAAAACGATTCCCGACAGGACGGCAACGCTTTCCAATGTCGGTTCTATGGCGACCGTGTTGATGATGTCGGCAGCGACGAGGAATTCGAGCCCCAGCAGGATGGCCCGGCCGAGGCTGGATCGCAATTTCTGCACGGCCTCGTTGCGGTCGTACCCGCAGACCAGCCGGTACATGAACAGGGCCAATGTGGCGAAGCCGCCGATCGTAATGATGGCGATCCCGGTCAGCTCGATGATCCGGGTGGCGTGATTGGCAATTTCGATCGCGAGAGTGTCTAGCATGCGCGGGACCTCCTTTCCCCTGACACAAGACCCTCGAACGGCCAGTGCTGTTCCGAAAACCTCGCTCAATACGCGAAGCATCGCGGCCCTTCCGCGGCCTGCCGATTGCCGCTAACCCCTTCCCCATGACCGACACCGTTTTCGTCCTCAATGGGCCCAATCTCAACCTGCTCGGCACGCGCGAGCCGGAAATCTACGGCTCCGATACGCTCGCCGATATCGAGGCGATGCTTGGCGGGAAGGCGCGCGAGCTCGGCCTCGAGATCGACTTTCGCCAGACCAATCACGAAGGCGTGCTGGTCGACTGGCTGCACGAGGCGCGCAGCACCGGAGCGAAGGCGGTGCTGCTCAACGCCGCGGCCTATACGCACACTTCGGTCGCGCTGCTCGATGCGATCAAGGCGATCGGGGTGCCGGTGATCGAAGTGCACCTGTCCGACCCCGCGACACGCGAGGGTTTCCGCCACCTTTCCTATGTCGGCATGGCCGCAGTTGACGAGGTGAAAGGCTTAGGAGCGCGCGGCTATGCCGTAGCGTTGGAGAAAGCCGCCGCGCTCTAATTTGCGCCCTCACCCCTTGCCCAAACGCCGCGCGGGTAGCATAGGCGGCGCAAACAATACGCAAGGGGTTCCATGGCCGATCGTAAAGGCAGCACCGGCAAGTCCGGTATGAATGTCGACACCGCTCTCGTTCGCGAGCTCGCCGAAATGCTGGGCGACACCGGACTGACCGAAATCGAAGTCGAGGATGGCGAACGCAAGATCCGCGTTGCGCGCGGCGGCGTGGCGATGGCTGCGGCACCGGCCGCGGCGCCCGCCCCTGTGGCAGCGCCCGCCCCGAGCGCCGCGGCGCCGACGCCCGAGACATCCGCTGCCGACATCGATACCGCCGGCGCGGTCAAGTCGCCGATGGTCGGCACGGTCTACCTCGCATCCGAACCCGGCGCGGCGAATTTCGTCAAGCCGGGGGACAGCGTGAGCGAAGGGCAGACGCTGCTGATCGTCGAGGCGATGAAGGTGATGAACCCGATCACCGCCGACAAGGCCGGGACGGTCAAGTCGATCCTGGTCGAGAACGCCCAGCCGGTCGAATTCGACCAGCCGCTCGTCGTCATCGGCTGAGCGCGCCCGTGAGTATCTCCCGCATCCTGATCGCCAATCGCGGCGAAATCGCGCTGCGCATCCACCGCGCCGCCCATGAAATGGGTATCGAGACGGTGGCGGTGCATTCCACCGCCGATGCCGATGCCATGCATGTGCGACTGGCCGACCACGCGGTCTGCATCGGCCCGCCCAGCGCGACCGACAGCTATCTCAACGTGGCCAACATCATTTCGGCCGCCGAAGTCAGCCATGCCGACGCGATCCATCCCGGCTACGGCTTCCTGTCCGAAAACGCCAAGTTCGCCGAGATCGTCGAAGCGCACGACATCGCCTGGATCGGGCCCAAGCCCGAACATATCCGCACGATGGGCGACAAGGTCGCCGCCAAGCGGACCGCCGGCGCGCTGGGCCTGCCGCTCGTTCCCGGGAGCGATGGCGCGGTCAGCGAGATCGGCGAAGCCCGCGCGATCGCCGCCGAAATCGGCTACCCCGTCATCATCAAGGCTGCCAGCGGCGGCGGCGGGCGCGGGATGAAGGTCTGCGAAAGCGAAGACCAGCTCGAAACGCTGATGCAGCAGGCCGGCAACGAGGCGAAAGCAGCCTTCGGCGATGCCACCGTCTATATCGAGAAATACCTCGGCAACCCGCGCCATATCGAGTTCCAGGTATTCGGCGATGGCAAGGGCAACGCCATCCACCTGGGCGAACGCGACTGTTCGCTCCAGCGGCGCCACCAGAAGGTGCTCGAGGAAGCCCCCTCCCCCGTGCTGGGCGAGGAAGACCGCATGCGGATGGGCGAGGTCTGCTCGAAGGCGATGCGCGACATGGGCTATCGCGGTGCCGGCACGATCGAATTCCTGTGGGAAAACGGCGAGTTCTATTTCATCGAGATGAACACCCGCCTGCAGGTCGAACACCCGGTCACCGAAATGATTACCGGGATCGACCTGGTCCGCGAACAGATCCGTATCGCAGCGGGCAAGCCGCTGTCAGTCACGCAGGACGAAGTCGAGTTCAAGGGCCACGCGATCGAATGCCGGATCAACGCCGAAGACCCGTTCAATTTCACGCCCAGCCCCGGCAAGATCACCTATTACCACGCGGCCGGCGGGATGCATGTCCGGGTCGATAGCGGGCTGTACGCCGGCTATTCGATCCCTCCCTATTACGACAGCATGATCGCCAAGCTGATCGTCTACGGCCGCGACCGCGAACGCTGCATGATGCGGCTCAAGCGCGCGCTCGAGGAAATGGTGGTCGAAGGCGTGAGGACGAGCATTCCGCTGCACCAGGAACTGCTCCAGCAGGACGATGTGAAGAGCGGCAACTACTCGATCAAATGGCTCGAGGAATGGCTCAAGACGCGCGACGCCTAACAGAAGTTCGGCCAGTTCCGGTATAATCGGCAGGTTCGCGACTGCTCGGTGGGTTCAGCGCCTAGGTTTCATCCCTCATGGCCGCAAATCGGGTGACCAGCGCCCGTACCTCATCGTGATCGCACGGGGTGATCCGAAACCGCTTCCCGGCCACCGTGCGGATGTGCAGTTGCATCGCACCGAACCGCGATTCCGCACGGATGTGGCGAACTTCGTCCCAGCCCAGCGGATCTTTCCTGATGGAGGGGTGAAACCGCAATCCCTCGTCATCGGCCAGCACCGCGGTTTCATCGATCCAGCGACGGGCCATTTGACCGAGATTCTAGGTGACCGCCGCGGCGAAGAGCACCAGCGGTATGCTGATGCCCTCCCAACGGAATTGGGCGAGATACGCAATCACCTCGCTGCCCCGGGCCGAGGACGGTTCCACTTCGATTGCCGGGATCAGCGCGATCAGCGCCACGGAGATCGCGCCTACAGCCCCTGCCAGCATCACGATGGCCAGGTATCCGCCGGAGAACCGAACTCTGGTTGGTGGCACGCGGCGACGTCCGTCAGTTGAATTTGAAACCCGCCGCCTCGGCCTCGGCGATCACCTCGGCGCCCGTCTGGCGGGGGTGGTCGCCTTCGATGCGGCACCAGTCGGCGCGTTCGTCGACGAAAATTTCCTTCTCGATCGCATGTTTGGCAGCGGCATCGAACAGGCCCGCGGAGAAACTGCGGCCCCCCGTAGGCAGGAAGCGGAACCACAGATTGCTGCCGCAATGAGCGCAGAAAGCGCGTTCGGCCCATTCACTCGAGCGGTAGATGGTGGCACTGTCCTCGCCCGAGATGCGGACGGATTCGCCGGTCTGCGCGCTGTAGAACGAACCCGCCCAGCGGCGGCACATGTCACACTGGCAGATCTCGATGAGCTGCGCCGGATTGTCGAGCGCGATGGTGACCGCGCCGCACAGGCAATGGCCCTCGATCCGCGCGGCACCGCTCACAGCGGGACGCCGGGCTCGAGCTTGCTGGTGCGGATGGTGAGCGAGGTTTTCACGCTTTCGACATTGGGTGCCGGGGTCAGCTTGCTGGTCAGAAACTCCTGGAAGCTCTGCAGATCTTCGCTGACGATCTTGATGATGAAGTCGATTTCACCGTTGAGCATGTGGACTTCGCGCACTTCGGGCAGGTCGCGCATCGCCACTTCGAATTCGCGCAGCGCGTCTTCGGCCTGGCTCTTGAGGCTGACCATCGCGAAGACGGTGATCGAAAAGCCCAGCTTGGACGGATCGAGCTCGGCATGGTAGCCCCGGATCACGCCCTCTTCTTCCAGCGCGCGGACACGCCGCAGGCATGGCGGGGCCGTCAACCCGACCCGGTGTGCCAGTTCGACATTGGTGATTCGTCCTTCGGACTGGAGTTCCCCCAGCAGCCGCCGGTCGATATCGTCGAGATTGGCCATACTCATTGCCCCTGCTACCCTTACGCCGCGATGTGGCATCGCGAAACTTCCACGAAATGTTAACAACGCGACACAGGCGTCTTGGCTAACATTATTAGTCTTGCCAGCAATTGTCCCGCTTTGCAACGCGCTGGCAACTTTCCGTTCATTGTAAGTTTTACAGCGGTAGAAACCCTGGCCTGCGATGGGGTAACTGTCGCAAACCCTCGCCACCCCCGGAGAATCCATGCATTTCGACGATCGCCTTGCCACTGTGCTGCGCCACCGCGCCGCCGGCGAGCGCGCGGCGAAGACGCAGTTCCGGCAGTTGCTCGACCTGCTGGGTGAACGGCCGCAGCGTGGCGGCGACTCCGCGCTCAAGGCGGCGGCCTATCTCCGGCTGATCGCGTTGGCCGACATGATCCCGACTGCCGAACGCGCCGCGATCGTGGGCGAAAACGGCTGGCGGTTCCGCAATCCCGAACTGGTCCGCTGGTTCGGCGAGGCGCATCCCGCGATCGCCGCGGCGGCTTTGCAGCGCGCCGATCTCACGGGCGAAGAATGGGCCGGGATCATTCCCACGCTGCCGATCCGGACGCGCGGCTTCCTGCGGCATCGCCGCGACCTGCCATCGGCTGCCGTGCGCGTGCTCGACCGGCTGGGTGTATCCGACCGCGCGCTGCCGATGCCGAAGACCGTGGCTGCGAAAGAGCCCGGAGCACTGCCCGCGGAAGCCGAGGGGCCCGCGGACACCGGCGCTGGCATGGATGGTCCCGCGCCCTTCTCGCTGCGTCCGGCGCAGGCGCAGGCGCAGGCGCCGGACCCCGCGCCACCCCCGACCGAAGCGGCCGAGCCCACCAGGCCCGTCGAACCCGAAGGGCCGCCGGTCGCCTCCGAACTTGCCGAGCCTGTCGGTCCTGTCGATCCCGTGCCTGCTCCCGCCGCGCAGGATCCCGACAAGTCCGACGGCATTCGCGCGCTGGTCGAACGGATCGAAACCTTTCGCAAGGCGCGTGCGCCGCGCACCGCCCCAGGCGATGCGCCGACCCTGCCAATGGCCGAGCTCGAGCAGCCGGTTGCCCGCAAACCGATCGATTCCTTCAATTTCGGCACTAATTCCGAGGGCCGGATCGACTGGGCCGAACCCGCGATTGCCCCGCTGGTGGTCGGGATCGACCTGTCGCAGCGCCGCGCCCATGCGCCGCTGGGCGGCGATTTCGCCGCCGGTTTCGCCAATCGCCAGCCGCTGCGCGACATGCCGATCACGCTGCGCGGGGCCGAGGCGATCGAGGGAGACTGGATCGTCGATGCCGCGCCGCGCTTCACCCGCGGCGACGGGCGCTTCCATGGCTATGTCGGTCGCTTCCGCCGCGCGATTGCGGCGGTCGACGACCGCGCCCAGCGCGGTGCCGACCGACTGCGCCAGCTGCTCCACGAACTGCGCACGCCGGTCAATGCGATGCAGGGCTATGCCGAAGTCATCCAGCAGCAGGTGTTCGGCCCGACCCCGCATGAGTACCGCGCGCTGGCCGCCTCGATCGCGGGCGACTCGGCGCGCATCCTCGCGGGTTTCGACGAGCTCGACCGGCTGGCGCGGCTCGAGACCGGCGCGCTCGATCTCGAGGCGGGCGAAAGCGATTTCGCCGCCATCGTCCGTGCCCAGGTCGACCAGTTGCAGAGCGTCCTCAGCCCGCGCGTGTCCCGCTTCGAAGCAGAGCTTGCCGCCGATACCGCACCATTGGCGCTGGCCCGCGAGGAAGCCGAGATGCTCGGCTGGCGCGTGCTGGCAACAATGGCCGGCGCAACCGCTGCGGGCGAACATGTCGCGCTGGCGATGGTGCAGGATGGCGAACAGGTCGCGCTGCGGATTGCCTTGCCCGCCAAGCTGGCCAAGGCCGAGGATATCTTCTCTTCCGATGTCCGCGCAGGCGGCAGCACGCTGAGTTCGGGCATATTCGGCGCCGGTTTCTCGCTCCGCCTCGCCCGCGCCGAAACGCGCGCCGCGGGCGGCGAACTGGCGCGCGAGGGCGATGCGCTGGTCCTCAGCCTGCCGCTCTTGACCGCTGCCGAGCCGCTGCCTAGCCCTGTCGATGCGCCCGATCGCGCCGCCGGCTAGGACACGCCCACCATCGCACATGCCAACCTCCTCGACCCGCCCGTACCCTCGCAGCAGGTCCGGTTTGCCGAAGGGTTCGGCCAGCGATCGCTGCTGACGGTCGACAC
>Ga0208560_1000067_pt1 | contig 13274 bp, 16 predicted proteins | sample Virmet3827_250_FD_185742 | JGI IMG/M metagenome (GOLD analysis project Ga0208560, IMG submission 185742) | Marine viral communities from the Southern Atlantic ocean transect to study dissolved organic matter and carbon cycling - metaG 3827_250... | ecosystem: Environmental > Aquatic > Marine >...
AACTACGATACCGTAGGAAGAAAAGTGACAGAAACCCTTGCGCTCTTAGCTCAGTTGGATAGAGCATCGGTTTTCTAATCACATCCGTACTAACTACGCAACCGAAGTAAGTTATAATAGAAATGAAACATAGAAACAAAAACCGAGTGTACGCTTTACTACGCAACCGTAATTAGTTGTGAGTAACGCCACAAACATACTAAAATTCATCCTAAACAGGAGTGATGGCATGGCTACATTGGAAGAACAGATTGAGCTGGAGTATAAAATGGTTCAATCAGGGATCGACAGGTACAACAAAAACTTAACAGATTTATTAGATAAAGACTTAGGTTCAAAAACTAAACATGGACGTACTATCATTAAAGGCATTCTTGATCCAGTAGAGGAGGCTGTTAAGGAATTTATTGAGTCTTATAACAACAACAATAGAGCGAAAGCATTAATTAAAGGGATGGATTCAGGGAGGGTAGCTTATTTATCATTGATATGTTTGATTGATAATGTCGCTAACCACAGCACCTTAATTAAAGTGGCAAGGATGGTAGGTATTCAAATAGAAACGCAACAGAGGTTGGATAAATGGTTAGCTATGGATAAGGAAGTAGCCACCAACATGATTAAAGAAGCTAACAAAAAGTCTGATAAAGGGTTTGACCACAAACGGTACGGTCTTGACCACAAGATTAATGCTGATGAACTAGATATACCTACATGGACTTCACAGGAGCGTATAAGGGTTGGTGTTAAGCTAATAGATATTATTATTAAGACTACTGGCTTAGTTAAGTTAGAGAAGAAGATACAGAAACGTAAGACTGTCTACCATGTGGTAGCTACGAAAGACACACAAGAATGGATCACTGCGTTCAACGAGACAGGGCAAACAGCTTTACCTAGATATAGCCCCTGCATTATTGAGCCGAAAGATTGGGAAGGGTTTTGGGGTGGCGGTTACTACTCCGAACATATTAATAAACTACCTTTTGTGAGGGTACACGCATGAGACAGACTGCTCAAAATTATGTAGATGATTTAGAAAAGTGTGATTTAAAGCTAGAGTATTCCTGTGTGAATGCACTACAGAAAACACCTTGGCGTATCAATGATTTTATTGTTGAAGTGTTAAGGCAGTGTTGGGACAGTGGGCAGGAATGGGAAGGCTTGCCACCTAGAGATAATTTGAATTTACCTAAGTACCCTTTTAGTAAAGAGCCAAAGTATCTGAATGATGAGGAGCTTAAAGATTTTAAGGCTTTTAAGTCTGAGAGGAATAAGATTCACTCATTCAACAATAAGTCTATGTCGAGGCGCATACAGATAGAGCGTACAATCCAGTTAGCAGAGGAATATAAAGATATAGATAAGATGTGGTACGTTTGGCAATTAGATTTTAGAGGCCGTAAGTACCCTGTTGAGTCCTTCTTGTCTCCACAGAATGCTGACTACAGTAAAGCTCTCTTAGAGTTTGCTAACAGTGCTACTATCACGAACGAGGCAGAGGCTAAATGGTTAGCAATACATGGAGCTAATGTATTTGGAGTTGATAAGGTAAGTTTAGAAGATAGGGAAATGTGGGCGTACATGAATGTACAGAATGCGGTTGATGTTTATAATGATCCGCTCACTAACAGATGGTGGCAGGAAGCAGATAAACCTTGGCAAGCACTGGCATGGTGTAAGGAGTGGGCTGAATACAACCACGCTAGGCAGTCTGGAGAGACTTACGAGACACGCCTACCCTGTGCTAGTGATGGAAGCTGTAACGGCTTACAACACCTCTCAGCGATGCTCAGAGATAAGGAGGGTGGTAGGGCAGTAAACTTATTGCCAAGCAAAACACCACAGGATATTTACTCAGACGTTGCCAAAAGGACAACTGAGTTATTACAACAGGAACAGACCCTATTAGCGAATGAGATATTAAACATCGGTATAGATCGTAAGATATGTAAGCGGTCAGTGATGATTGTACCGTACTCAGGTACACGCCATAGCTGTAGGGATTACATTATGGAAGCACTGGAAGATAAATGTAAGGGTAAGAACCCTTGGAATGATGATTTTTTTGAGGCATCAAATTATCTTTCAGGTTTTGTGTGGCAAGCCATCAATGAGGTTATTGTATCTGCACACGCAGTAATGGATTACATTAAGTCCCTTGCTAAATTATTCTGTATGCAAGGTAAGCCCTTTGAGTGGGTGACACCTACAGGGTTACTGGTAAGACAGGCTTATAAGAACACGAAGAAGCTACGAATTGAAACACATTTAAGCGGGTCGGTAGTAAAGTTAAACTATAGGAAACCTATTGACGATTCTATTGATATGCGAAAAAGCGTGTCAGGGAGTAGCCCTAACTTTACACATTCGTTAGATGCGGCGGCTCTAACATTCACAGTAGATAAATGTTTGAAGGAAGGAATAACAGATTTTGCTATGATTCACGATAGCTACGGAACACATTCACCAAATATGCCAATGCTTAACCAAAAGTTAAGAGAGGCGTTTGTTGAAATGTACAGAGATAATGATGTACTGTATAATCTCTACGATTACGCAGTAACTTCGTTAAAGGAGGGAACAGAAATACCAGTACCTCCACCCAAGGGAGATTTGGTTATAGAAGATGTGTTAGGAAGCGAGTATTTTTTTGCTTAAAGTTCAACACACCCCCTATAGCAGACTCCAAATTAAACATTAACATTATAGGTAATAAATATATGGCTAAAAATATTAAAGTATTAGAAGGTAAAGCAGTTTGGGCTAAAGTGTTTGAACCCGATACTAAGTTTAATCCTAACGGTGATTACAGTATCAATATTCAAATGCCTGAAGCTGACTCAGCAGAAATGTGTGAGCAATTAGAAGGGTTAATTCAAGAGATTTTTACTAAGGCGATTAAAGACTCACCGAAGCTAAAGAACTCTCTGTCCACACAAGATGTATGTACACCAGTTTACGATAGAGACACTGGTGAGCCTACAGGTGATGTAGAATTTAAGTTTAAGCTAAAGGCTAAGGTACAGAAGCGTGATGGAACGTGGTACGAACAACAGCCTGTAGTGCTTGACTCTAAGAAAACACCACTGAACGGAGATACACTAATTGGTAACGGCTCAAAGGTGAAGGTTGCTTTTGAACCTATCCCTTATGTGATGCAATCAACTAAGAAAGCTGGTGTGTCCTTACGTCTTAAGGCAGTGCAAGTAATAGACCTAGTGGAGTACGGCAATTCAGCCGCTAGTGTCTTTGATGAGGAGGATGGCTTTGTAACCCCCTCCAACGAAGTACCTCCTCAACCCGTAGAAGAGGTGTTTGCCGATGTCGCTGACTTCTAGGAGTAATCTTGAGAAGCGTGTGCAACAAAACCTCAATCAACGTGGGGTGGCTTATGAGTATGAACCTTGTAAGCTACCTTATACGGTGACTAGGAATTACATTCCAGACCTAAAAATAGGTCAGACTTTCATTGAGGTGAAAGGTTATTTTCGATCAGACGCACAACGTAAGATGCGTAACATGAAAGAGCAACACCCTGAGTTGGATATAAGATTCTTATTTCAACGCAACAACAGTCCAGTGCAAGGAGCTAAGAAACGTAAAGATGGAACGAGAATGACCTGTCAAGAATGGGCAGAGAAACACAACTTTAAATATGCAGAGGAGGTAATACCTGATGAATGGCTTACCTAAAAGCTTTTACATTGAAATTACAATACAGGACTCGTCCTCAGAGAACACTAAGGGAGAAGTTAAAGTAGTGAGGAGTAATTTTAATAAACACCTACACGTTGATGACCTCGAAGAAGCGTTCTCATCAGCACTTAAAGCCGCTGGTTTTTGCGGCATGGAAGCGAGGATAGAGTAATGGAAAAACAGGAGAGTGATTTTATTGAACACACTCCTTGCGATGGGTGTGGTTCATCAGATGCAAACAGCTTGTACTCTGATGGTCACACCTACTGCTTTAACTGTAAGCGGTATGGACAATCCCAAGAGGAGGTCAGTTTGAAAGAGACTAAGCAGTATGATGATGGTGGCTCATTTCACTCAGGTGAGTATGTCCCACTTATTAAAAGAAATATATCAGAGAGAACAGTAAAGTTTTGGGACTACCAAGTTGGTAAGAAATGTCAGATAGCAAACTATACTAACGAGGATGGTCTGATTGTAGCTCAAAAGCTACGCTACCCCGATAAGACGTTTGCTGTTGTAGGTGATATGAAGAAGGCTGTCCTGTATGGTCAGCACCTATGGCGCAACGGTGGTAAGCACGTAACTATAGTGGAAGGTGAAATAGATGCGCTCTCTATGTCGCAAGCCTTTGATAACAAATGGGCTGTCGTGTCCGTTAAGACAGGAGCGGCTGGAGCTAAGAGAGACATTCAGAAGTCTATTGAGTGGCTTGAGAAGTTTCAAAACGTAACCTTTATGTTCGATCAGGATGAAGTAGGTAGGAAAGCGGCACTTGAATGTGCGGCACTACTATCACCACGAAAGGCTAAGATTGCAAAGCTACCACTTAAAGATGCTAACGAAATGGTTGTAGCAGGGAGGCAAGCAGAACTAATAGATGCTTTCTGGTCAGCTAAAGAGTTTGCACCTGACGGTATCATCAATGGTGAGGACTTGTGGGAAGAAGTATCAACGGAAAAAGAAACACACTCGTTACCCTATCCGTATCAGGGGCTTAACAATAAGATAGGCGGTTGCCGATTAGGTGAAATTGTAACTGTAACGGCTGGTTCAGGTTTAGGTAAGTCACAACTCACAAGAGAGTTTGCTTACCACCTTCTTAACGAAGGAGCTACGATAGGATATGTAGCACTCGAAGAATCAAGCAAACGTACAGCACAGGGCTTGATGTCCTTACACCTTGGTAAGCCCGTACATCTTGAAGAAGTCCCGACAGACGAGCTTAGAGAGGCGTTTGATGCGACTCTAGGTACAGGGCGTGTGTTTATGTATGACCATTGGGGATCGACAGAAGGTGACAACCTACTTGCTAAGATAAGATACCTAGCAAGAGGGTGTGGTTGCCAATATATAATATTAGATCATATTAGTATTGTTGTATCGGGTATTGAAGGTGGTGACGAACGTAGAATAATTGATAACATGATGACTAATCTCAGGTCACTTACTGAGGAGTTAAACATAGGATTGGTTGTCGTATCTCATTTACGCAGACCTAGTGGTGACAGGGGGCATGAAGAAGGGCAAGTGACTTCACTTTCCCAGCTCAGAGGTTCAGCGGCTATTGCTCAGTTATCAGATATAGTAATTGGCTTAGAGCGAAACCAACAGGATGCAGAAACATCCGACACAACCACTGTGCGTATTTTAAAGAACAGGTGGTCAGGAGATACAGGTGTGGCTGGACAGCTTCACTACTCCAAAACAACAGGGCGTATGTCAGAGGAAGTTGATGTACCTTTTTAATCACTCCAGCGAGAGGATCGTATGATAATTTTTGATATAGAAACAGATGGGTTACTGGAAGAAGTAACAAAAGTACACTGCTTAGTAATACAAGATACACGAACAGGAGTAGTGTGGAAATTCTTTGGTGATAATTTGAAAGAAGGTTTTCAGTTACTAAAAGAATCACCTCAGATTGGTGGGCATAATATTATAGCGTTTGATATACCTGTATTGCAAAAGCTATACGGGTTTAATTATGAGGGCGAAGTGTTTGACACACTTGTAGCCTCCCGACTTATCTGGTCAAACTTGAAAGAAAAAGACCTGATAAAGAGAAGTGTGGACAATAAGTTAATTGGATCACACTCCTTAAAGGCATGGGGGCAACGTCTATGTTACCATAAGGGTACTTACGGTGAACAAGAGGATGCTTGGGATAAGTTCACCCCCGAAATGCTAGAGTATTGCGCTCAAGATGTAGGGTTGAATGTGAAGCTGTACGATATGATACAGCGTAAGTGTTATCCTAAAGAGCCAATGGATTTAGAGCATGAAATGGCAAAGCTCCTAATCCAACAGCAAGCGGTAGGCTTTCCTTTTGATGTGGAAGCCGCCCAAAAGTTATACTCACGCTTGTCAGGCAGGAAACAGGAAATAGAAACTGAGTTAGTTACTACAATAGAGCCTACAATAGTAGAGCTTAAAACAAAAACAAAAATAATCCCGTTTAATCCCGCATCACGACAACAGATTGCAGATAGGTTGATGAAGAAGGGTTGGACACCACAAGATTTTACACCATCAGGTGAACCAAAAGTTGACGAAAAAATTCTAGCAGGAATTGATATGCCTGAAGCAAGGCTTCTCACAGAATTTTTAATGTTGAATAAAAGATTAGGACAGTTAGGAAATGGAAAACAGGCTTGGCTTAAGCTTGAAAAGAAGGGGCGTATTCATGGTAGGGTTAACCACATGGGTGCTGTGACTTCTAGGTGTACACATTCTGACCCCAATGTTGCTCAAGTTCCCTCTGGAACTGCCGCCTTTGGGAAGGAGTGCCGCACACTATTCCATGCCCCGAAAGGATTTACCTTATTGGGTGCAGACGCTAGTGGTTTAGAATTGAGGTGTCTTTCACACTACATGAGTCGATATGACGGGGGTAAATACGGCAAGGAGATTTTAGAGGGTGATATACACACAGCAAATCAAGAGGCGGCTGGGCTATCAACACGCCCACAAGCGAAAACTTTCATATACGGATTTCTCTACGGAGCAGGGAATGAAAAGATTGGAGAAATCATTGGCAAGGGAGCGAAAGAAGGAGGGCAGATTAAGAAAAGATTCTTAGCGAAAACCCCTGCCCTTAAGAAACTAACAGAAGCTCTACGCAACAAACTAGATACACAACATGGAGAGAAGTTTATCAAAGGACTTGACGGTAGGTTGATTCCTATTCGTCACCCCCATGCGGCTTTAAACACACTGCTTCAATCGGCTGGCGCAATTATATGTAAGCGTTGGTATGCTACCACCGAAAGGATGGTTAGAGCGAAAGGCTACACTAGCGAAGAAGTTGCGATAGTGGCGTTTGTTCACGATGAAGTGCAAATTATAGTTAAGGAAGGATTGGAGGATGCAATAGGTGCAATCACTAAAGAAGCAATTAAAGAGACAGAACAACACTACAACTTCAAATGTCCTCTCGACTCAGAGTACCAAGTCGGACGAAGTTGGGCAGAGACTCACTGATCCTAACAGGCTAGGCGATGTTGCAGAATTTTATGCGATCACTTGGTTATGGGATGAGGGGTTTGAGGTGTACCACAACTCAGGTTGTAGTGGTGCAGTTGATATTGTCGGGATCAAGGACGGAGAGGTTTACCTCTTTGATGTTAAGATGAATAAGAACCCAACTAAGAGTATGGCAAAGTCCCGTACACCGCTTCAGAAGAAGCTAGGAGTTCAATTCTTACTCTTTGATCCTCGAACACGCAAACTCCGATTGCAGAAACACAAGGAATAAGGATGGAAATAAACTTACTAACTATAACACTTGTAACGAGCTTCGCTTTTCTCAGCGTTTCGTTGGGAGTCAAGTGGGCTATCGAATCAGTGATTGATTACAAGATGGCACAATACGGTTTGCGTATGCTGAGAGAGGAGCAACCAGACATAATAGAGGTAGATGAAGATGACTTCAGATAGAACATTATTAGTGGACGGTGACATTGTGGCATACAAAGCCGCAACAATAGCAGAGACTCCGATTGATTGGGGTAATGGTGTGTGGACTCTACACGCCCATGAGAAAGATGTCATAGGCTCGATGGAAGAGTTTATGAGTAAGATTATAGAAGAGTCAAGATGTAATAAAGTAATAACCTGTTTATCAGGTGATAAGCTATACCGAAAAGAGGTTGCACCTTATTACAAAAAGAACAGAGCAGGGACGAGAAAGCCCATGCTTCTGAATTTTGCTAAAAAATATTTGTCAGATAATTACAACGGTAGAGTTGAGGAAAGATTAGAGGCTGATGATTTGCTAGGTATTCTTGGCAGTAATGATCTCAGCACTGTAATATGGTCACTAGATAAAGACTTGTTAACCATCCCTGCTTACCACTTACTTAATGGTAAAGTTGAAGAGGTGGGTCAGGAAGAAGCAGATTACAATTTCTTATACCAAACCTTAGTAGGTGATTCGACAGATAACTATAAAGGCTGTCCCACAGTTGGCGCAAAGAAAGCTGAAAGACTCTTAGATGAGCAAGGCGCAACATGGGAAACGGTTGTAGCCGCTTTCGACTCTCAAGGCTTAGGTGAAGAAGTAGCGTTAGAGAACGCAAGGCTGGCACGTATACTGCGTGACGGAGAATATAATTTTAAAACAAAGAAGGTAAAACTATGGGCGGCTTAAGTAGAGACTTAGACACCGATAAATACAGTATAATTTCAGAGCCAACGCCTGATCCAATCAACAGCCCTCCCCACTACAATGAGGGTGCGATTGAAACTATAGATTACATTGTGGACGTTTTGGGAAAGTTTGAAGCCATTTCGTACTGCCACGGAAATGTAATTAAATACACTAGCACTAGACTCTGGGCTAAGGGTAAGCCTGTTCAGGACGCAAAGAAAGCGGTCTGGTACTTAAATAAAATGATTGAATTAATGGAAGAAACAAAAGGAGTAAACTGGGGATGAATAAAACAGCAGAGAATACAACGGGTAATCCGTCTTATGAATATATAACAGGAATGTTTGAGGGTTTTGACTGGTATCAAAGCCGATGCAATGACACAGCTTTATTTGGGGAGGACTTAGCAATCGAATACTTAACGCTAGGTCTTTGCTCTGAGGCTGGAGAAGTTGCAGGGAAATTGAAAAAGAAAATAAGGGATGGTGAACCGCTAAATTATAAAGATCAAATGTCGGCTGAACTAGGCGATGTGTTCTGGTATCTTGCTATGTTGGTAGACAGGTTAGGGCTTAACCTTAGTGACATTGCCTTTAACAATCTTGATAAACTCTACAAACGTAAATTGAATAACAAGATAAAAGGATCAGGGGACAACCGATGAAGAAGTGTCAAGAATGTGATGCAGAAGCAGAGCTTACAGTTATTGAGGGGGATTATTTTGTATGTGACCCCTGCCACCGACATCTTATGGACACTATTTTTCTAGGCGATAGGGAATCAGAGCCAGCTTGTGACAACTGTGGCATAGGCACTGAGGGTTTATTTCCCATGCCAGAGGTCGGTGAGGAAGGTTTAGTTTGCCAGCCCTGTTACGAGAGAATTTCTGACATAATGCTGGAGGGTTAAACATGGACACGTATCAACAATACATACACAAATCACGCTACGCTAGGTGGATAGAGGAGGAAGGCAGACGGGAGACTTGGGAAGAAACAGTCAAGCGTTATATCAACTTTTGGGTAGATAGAGGACAGCTCGATGTTACATTATCAAGTGAGCTGTACCATGCTATCTATAACCTCGAAGTTATGCCATCTATGCGTTGCTTAATGACGGCAGGGGAAGCGTTAGACCGAGACAATATGGCTGGGTTTAATTGCTCCTACGTTGCTGTTGATAATCCAAGAGTATTCGATGAGATACTCTATGTACTAATGTGCGGAACAGGTGTTGGCTTTTCAGTCGAGCGTCAAGCCGTACAGAAACTACCTATAATAAGTGAGGAATTTAATGAAACAGAAACTACAATCATTGTACAAGACTCTAAAATCGGCTGGGCTAAAGCTTTCCGTGAGCTGGTCAGTCTTTTATATACGGGTCAAACTCCTAGTTGGGATGTATCGAAACTTCGTGAAAAAGGGGCTAGGCTTAAAACATTCGGTGGACGCAGTAGCGGTGCTGATCCTTTGGTCAAGCTTTTTAACTTTACAGTTAATACTTTCCGTAATGCCGCAGGGAGGAAGCTAACCAGCTTAGAGTGCCATGACATTGTTTGTAAGGTTGCTGAAATCGTTGTTGTTGGGGGTGTACGTAGGTCTGCTCTTATCAGTCTTAGTAACCTCTCTGATGATCGTATGCGCCATGCGAAGTCTGGAAACTGGTGGGAGACACAAGGACAGAGAGCCTTGGCAAACAACTCAGCGGTCTACAACGAGAAACCAGATTATGAAACCTTTCTGGAGGAATGGGTAGCTCTCTATAAGTCTAAGGCTGGAGAGCGTGGCATCTTCTCAAGAACTGCTTCTAAGAAACAAGCGGCTAAGACAGGTAGACGGGACACTGAACATGATTTTGGAACAAACCCCTGTAGTGAGATTATCCTTCGATCTGCTCAAGTGTGTAACTTGTCAGAGATTGTGGTAAGGGCTAGTGATACCTATGTAGACCTTGAGCGTAAGACGAGGCTTGCTACCATACTAGGAACACTGCAATCTTCACTCACTGATTTTAGATATGTAAGATCAATCTGGAAGAAGAACACAGAGGAAGAGTGTTTACTTGGTGTAAGTATGACAGGCATCATGGATCATAAGATACTATCAGGGAATGGTAACTTTCAAGAGCTGGTGGAAACACTAGAGAAACTTAAGAAAGTAGCGGTTGACACTAACAAAACCTTTGCGGCTGAGTTAGGGATTAATCAATCTACTTCTATAACGTGTGTGAAACCTTCGGGTACAGTGTCTCAACTTGTAGATTCTGCAAGCGGAGTTCATGCCCGTTTTTCTCCGCACTATATAAGGAGAGTACGTAGTGATGGGAAAGACCCTATTACTCAGTTCCTAAAAGATTCAGGTGTAGCTTATGAAAAGGATGTAATGAATAAGGAGAACTACGTTTTTGCGTTCCCTGTGAAAGCTCCTAAAGGTGCAACCTGTGTGGAGGAGATCAGCGTCCAAGACCAGTTATTCTTATGGGAAGTTTATCAGGATGCGTGGTGTGAGCATAAACCAAGCGTTACTATTTATTACTCTGATGATGAGTTCCTAGCGGCTGGACAATGGTTGTGGGATAAGTTGGATAAATGCTCTGGTATTAGCTTCCTTCCTCGCACCGACCATGTGTATGAGCAAGCCCCTTATGAAGCGATTGATAAGGACACTTATAATACACTTAAAAAGGAAACCCCATCAGAGATAGATTGGGATAAATTGGCTGAGTATGAGAAGGAAGATACAACCACTGGGACACAGGAATTAGCTTGTTCAGCGGGTTCTTGTGAAATTATATAAGCCTTTGATTTTAAAGGGGTTAGTTCAACACACCCCCTATAGAGAGTAACTATGAAAACTAAACCATTCATAAGTAAAGAATTAATAGAATATTTACGGAAACTATTTCCGAATAAACTACCTAACAGGAGAGGCGTATCGGATAACGATATAGCCTTTCTTCAAGGTCAACAATCCGTCATTGAGCGCATGGAAATGATGCTAGAGGACGATCAAACAGAAGAGGTATAACTATGTGTTTTGGAGGATCAAGTTCACCCCCACCACCAACTATTGCACCACCACCCCCACCAGAAAAAGCACCTTCAGAATTAGAGGATGCAGTGGATTCAAACGCTGTTAGTTTAAAGAAGAAACGTAAAGGAGCTAAAGGTTCGCTAGGTCGTGGCAATTCAGGCGCACAATATAAAGGTGCGGCTAGTGGTTCGGGTTTAACAATTAATAAATAGGATATAAAATATGCACGATCAATCTTTAGCCAAAGCGTATGAAAATATGTCGGCAGATCGTGATGCTTTTCTTTCAAGAGCTAGGTCTTGTGCTGAATTAACAATCCCTACACTAATGCCCCCTGAAGGGCATCAAGGGTCTACTCAGTACAATACACCTTATCAGTCAGTAGGAGCTAGGGGCGTTAATAACCTAGCTTCAAAGTTACTAATGACACTACTTCCTCCCAACCAAGCATTCTTCCGTCTAACCATTGATGATTATGATCTCGTTGAGTTAGGCGGTGATGCTAGGGGTAAGGCAGAAGAAGCTCTAGCTCGTATCGAAAGATCAGCAACACAGGTCATAGAATCAAAAGCAATCAGAGTTCCAACCTTTGAAGCTTTGAAGCAACTAATTGTTTCTGGTAATGCCTTAGTATATATGCCACCCAAAGGTGGTATGAAAGTCTTTAGACTTGATCGTTATGTCGTACAACGTGACACAATGGGTAATGTACTTAAGATTATTACAAAAGAAAGTGTTGCGTATGACGCACTGCCTGAAGAAGTTTTACAAACAATAACAGAAAACCCTAAGTATGAAATAGACACTAGTAAGAAAGAGTGTGATATTTATACTTGTATTAGACGGGTAGGTAAGAAGTTTGAAGTACATCAAGAAGTACATGATACAGTAATTGAAAACACCAAAGGCTCTTACACCGAAGATAAACTTCCTTGGATGGCACTCCGTTTTATTGCTGTAGATGGCAACGATTACGGACGTTCATTCTGTGAAGAGATCGTTGGTGATTTGAAATCCTTAGAGGCTTTAACAAGAGCTATAGTGGAAGGAAGTGCGGCAAGTGCTAAACTTCTATTCTTAATACGTCCTAACGGCACTACTAAGATGAAAACTATAGCAGACGCACCTAACGGTGGTATTGTCTCAGGGGATGCTAACGATGTAACCACACTCCAAGCTAACAAGTTTAATGATTTCCGTGTAGCACAGGAAACAATGGGTAAAATTACAGAAAGATTAGCTTTTGCTTTCCTTCTTAACAGCTCCGTCCAACGGAATGCTGAACGTGTGACAGCAGAAGAAGTGCGCTACATGGCACAGGAACTAGAGACTGCTCTAGGTGGTATATACTCTGTACTATCACAAGAGTTCCAAGTCCCCCTAGTTAATCTCCTTCTAGCTAAGATGCAGAAAGAAGGGAAGATGCCTAAGTTCCCTAAAGACACCTTAAAGCCACAGATCGTAACTGGTCTTGAAGCTCTTGGGCGTGGACAGGACTTAAACAAGTTAAGCCAGTTCTTACAAATGCTTCAACCATTAGGTCAGGAAGTTATTCAAAGTGAATTAAACATTGGTGATTACCTAGACCGTCTTGGTGCTTCTCTTGGTATTGATACTCAAGGACTTGTAAAGTCTGATGAGCAGAAGATGCAAGAACAGCAAGCACAGATGCAACAGATGCAACAACAGCAAATGATGCAGATGGCTGAGAAGGGTATTGCCCCCGCTGTTAAAGGAGCGGCTGATGCTATGGCGCAACAGCAACAACAACCAACGGAAGAGTAACCAGAAAAGAGACTATTTATGACTACAGATTCTATAAGTACACATGAAGAAACACAAGGCGAATCACAAGAGCACATAGATGCTATGGTTGCCAAAGGTGAGCAACTGTC
>Ga0208560_1000068_pt1 | contig 13178 bp, 2 predicted proteins | sample Virmet3827_250_FD_185742 | JGI IMG/M metagenome (GOLD analysis project Ga0208560, IMG submission 185742) | Marine viral communities from the Southern Atlantic ocean transect to study dissolved organic matter and carbon cycling - metaG 3827_250... | ecosystem: Environmental > Aquatic > Marine >...
AGTACCTGTATACACATTACCTTTAAAGTTATTTATACTAGGATCTTTATCTAGAATATTAAACTGCGCATCAATAGAGTTAGGGTCAGTAACGGTGCTATCGATTCCTCTAATAGTGAGGGAATTGGTAAGTAGGTGGTGGAGCCCGGATTGTTTTGAATAATCAATATCAAAGTATGTTCCTGGTTGCCATTCTTCTCGTTCAATAATATACTCTTCACTATCTTCATCTATTATAGGTACATAGTTTGGGTACATTTCAACTCTTTTACCAGGTTCAATTTTACTATAAACATAGTGTACAGGGATTTTATGATATTGAGTGCCAGATAGTGAGTCATAATGTATAGTTGGTTGATTTAAAATGTCATTTAACCAGTAGCTAGTCGTTTGTTCAAAATTTACACGTCTATGCCAATCACAATCAACTGATGATTTTATAGTATTAAAGTTGTGGTACGACATAGTATGTTCTAAATATTCATAAGATGTATGTAAGTTTACTATACCATTGTTAGATTCAAACAGTAACTTAGTTGAAGCTTCATTACTTTCTATATTCATGTATGGAACAGTATCTTGAGAGCATGAGAACCATGGTAAGACACCTACAAACCCAGCAACATATCTAGTAGAACTTGTAGTATCACCACTATATATTGTATCATACTGGTAAATAGATTTAGATACTGTCATACCACTAAATGTAGTTTCATATAGTTGAGATACTTGATCTGGAAATGCACCAAATTCAGGTTCCTGATATCTTATTTCATCAGCAGCATTTTGATAATCAGAATTTATGGTAGCTATATCAAAGTTAAGAGGTAAATTTGATACTTCCTTACCGTTTTTCATACCACCATCAAACCATTCCGGATCGTGGTAGGAGAATGTTACATTATATAAATTACCAAAAGCTAACGTGCTCGGATGTAATGATAAAAGTTGCTCTTCGCTACCTTTTAAGTAATTATTTGTGTTAGTGAAAAGGGATAGATCACTATTACCATCCCCTGTAATTTGACTATTTCGTAAATATGTTTTTAAATTAGTATATTCGGTGTTGTCAGTATTTGAATTGATAAGATTAGTTAAATTTTTTATCATCCACTCACCACTCATAGCTGGACTATTGAAGCCGCGACCAGCTTCTAAAGCAGCAAAAACAAAAGACCAACTAAACTCGTTTTGCTCATAATTAGTTCTAGGTATCCACCCATCAGGCGTCATTTCTAAGTTTCCATTCATGGTTTCTGATGCTGACGCCACTAACCCAATGACATCTGAAACAAAATTATTTGGTAGTCTAGGATCACACAGTGCAACTAATTCTGGTTTATTGTAATAGTTTGGATCCCAATATTTTCTTAAATATTCAACATCACTACTATAATCCGTTGACGTACCATCAGGGAATGTAGATACATGTTTAGGTCCATACAACTGTTGCAGTTGTGGGTTCTCACTACTCGGTTGATCGGTTTGAGTCCAATACCGTGGATCTCTCCAATTCTGTTTGTTTGCTGCAATAGATGCTGTTGTAACGTTATGTTTTATATACTCTATTATATTAGTACTATGACTTACATCACCCTTTAACTGAATATTAATTTTATCAATAAAAGTTTTACGTATCTCAGGTATAATGTTAGTTACAGCGTTGGTGCGTGGAGATCTATTTACTAATACTTCGTTAACAAACTTAAAAGGATTCTCATAAGCTCCTGCTCTAGATCTTACGCTTGGATTGAAAGGAATGGATGATGAAGCAACAAACCCTGGCTGTCTCAAAGGATCTCTATCTCTATCTTCAACAGCATTCCAGCTAGAAGATGCAAAAGAGGTTAAGAACACAGGCATGTAAAAGATATCGTCTTTTGTTACTTTTTTAAATAGAGACGACTCTACATCTTGAATATCATAAACACTACCAGATAGTACTCCTTCACTCGATAGTGATTGCGATATTATACTACCTGTAATGGAATTGGATAATTTATTAAGTATCTGCGTACTAGGATCATGAAAAGCTACTTGATATATATCGCTTGAACCTATAGATTTCAGCGTGGTGATAGGTAGTGAGCCAAGAGATTCATTTTCGTGAGATACAACATCTGGATGAGATATCTCCGGTCGATATACTTTACAAGTAACTTGCGGTGTAGTTTGGATAGGACCGCTATGATGAATGAAAGAGCCTCGGTGCCCATAACCATCATCACTATGATACTTAATCCTAGGTTTAGGAAACTCACCTTGATTGAGAATTTTTCTACCTACTTCCTTATCTTCTGAATTATCACCTTCGTTACCTGCAGCTCTAAAGAACAGTACACCAGAATCTGTCATCTTATCTGCATCTCTAAGTCTGAAGAGAGTCATGTCAGTTCCATTGTAGTAACCATTATCATCTACTGAGTTTGCTGTATGCACCATATGCGGATCTGTTATGAAAAAATCATCTAAATTATCAATATCCGGTGAAGAATCAAAAGTATTATAAAAAGGATTAGTAGCAGGATCGAGAGAACTAGTTTCGAGAAGATTATACTGTGCGTCTGTCGGCTTAGTATACTTACTAGTAAACCCGCTATCCTTAGCCATTGAACGCCACCAGCGTTTATACGCTCCATTATAGTGACCATGCGAACCGGTACTCTCTGGTATACCGTTATAATCATCTCTACCTGTTTGAATATTACCTCTTGGGATTTGGTGTGCAATTAATGTCGTATGCCCTGTATGTGCTCCGTATAGATTTAAAAATTCTTGTATGTTATAGTTATGTTGCTTGATAGCTTCTTTATCATTAATATCACCGTAATATGTTGTCCAAGGCTCATAATTTAATCTTGAAACTCCATCTTCATTAGTATATGACCCCATACTACTCTTTGAGACTTGCGATAAATAAAATTCAGTATATTTATCCATAATTAACGATGTATTACCGAAGATACCTCTTAATCCTACACTTCCCGTCTCGTTATTAAATAAAGCAAAATGTCTAGGTACACGATTTTTTCTTGCACCTAATACTTTTGTACTAGCGAGTGGTCTACCTACTGACGCTTCGCATATTGTAGGTCGAGTTATACCTGCAGCAACTTTCTTTTCATGAAATCTACGCACAAGCCAACTTGAAGATCGCCCAGAATCTAAAGTATCCTGAGTTAATTTCCACCATTTAGGTGGGATGAATTCACCATTACTTTTAACAAATCTGAAATTTGCAGGTGCATAATATATTTGAGCTCCTTTAGCCCATCCACCTTTTAACCCAGCAGCTGTCATTATAGTACTATCTCCGTGATCACTACCTGCAAGTCTATGCTCCATATAAGGAATATATCTACTTATCTTAGGATAAGGTGGTAGGTGACCTGATAACCCAGGTGTTACTCGCTCATTGTAAAATTCTAAATTCCTACCGCTTCCTCTCCACGTTTGCCATTTAGATGGATCTGAAGGAATATGTTCGTCTGTCGTACCGCAAGCTACAGCTGCCCATACCCAACTCCAAGCATAATCCTTGACTTCATCTAACGTAGCATTCGGGTGTGTTTTTACAAACTCATCAACAGTTAACCTGCAAATATCTTTATTTACTGCATCTAATTCTTCTATAGTTATATCATGGCTGCGTAATTCTTCATATGTACAGTCTGGATTTTCAACTAGATACAGCCAATCTATCATATTAACACGGGAGATACCATCTTTATCAAGATATTCAATATTGGTTGGATCAAACCCAAAATCAGAGGATACATAATCAACACCTGTACCATCAATATCAGATGTAAAGTCTTTATAATTTCCGTAGAAAAAAGATGATTCTGTTGTTTCTGATGCGAAATTAATATCACCATCATCCATACCTAATGTATTATATAAACCTGTGTATGTATTAAAAGGTACTCTTGTATCTAAAAAACTACTTGAAATCATTACCATCCCTTAATTTTATATATTATAAATATACTTTTATCAAGAATTAACATTTAAAGAGAGTGTAAATGCTTGTGTTGTTTTGATTTGATACCCTTGACCAGGAATAAAGTACTTAATACCATCGTAATCCCATTCAGGTAAATATGCTTTACCGTCATTATTTTTTATAACTAATATTTTATCCCAATACTCACTTGATATCGCATCTCGTACTTGAAAAGGGTCCCAGTGAGGCCAATTCACCATATTCCATCCCTCTGTGAGCTCCCAAACAGGTTCACAAGATTCACCTTCAAAAATAAATTTACAAGGTTGATGAGCTTTCAATTGATACCCTTGATTAGATTGCCAGTTACCCAATCCACTAAACTCGTATTCAAATATAGCTGCAGCTCCATTATTATCTTTCATTACTATTAACGTATTATCTAATGACTCCAAAGATACTTTTACATTATCGTTACTGAATACGTTATTAGCCCATATACTGGTATCTGTGATATCTAAACTTTGAGATGGTTGTGAGAATTTTGAAGTATCAATATAGGTTGATATCATATTCCACCCTTGTTTAATATCAATAACATGATAATCAGGTGAATTACCAGCAACTAAAGAATCATTATATTCTTCTTCTGGATCAACATAATTAATTTCATCGGTTGTAAGTGTTTGTATCTGTAATTCAGGGTTATCTACTATGACAGGTATTTTACCGTAATTAAGAACAGGGCCATCAATGTTAGAATTTAAAGCATCATTATTATGCGTTGTAACTATATACGCATTCCCAGGTGTTATATGCGTTAAATCACCTGGTGCGGTAGGGCCTGATGCTGTCCAGTAGGTATTATCAGAGCTTGATATATGATGCACCCATCCATCATCGCCTCCTACTAGTAAAGTAGGCTCAAAATAATCTTCTAGTGCAGTAGGTTCTAAGCAAAATGCTCCAATTAGCGTTTGATTTACATCACCTTGATGTCTATAATCACTGATTGTAAAATCTCCATCTGTGTGAATAACTGAGCTATTGAGTTCTAAATACAATTCATAGAATGTGTCATTATTCTTAATCATAAAACCTCTACCATCAGTATAATCCCACTTTAAGTCAGTATTAGGGGTAGCAAAAGAAGATGTCGGCCATTTTTCAAAACTTTCACTATATGATGGTAGAGCTACATACTCAATACTGCTCGATATCGTAGGTATAGTTAGTTTAGTATAGCTACCTGCTAATGTTTTAAAAACTATATTATTATATATTATTTCATGAATGGAGTAGGGAGAGTTTGTTGATGGGTTATACATTTTAAGGTATGATGAAATCCAAGAAACGCCATTAGGTATCCTGATACGCTGCGGAAGATATTGAGCTGCTTCATTTGAATTTAACTCATTCACTTCAATTGCTCTATTAAGGGTGAAAGAACTATCATTGCTATTCATAACTACAAAATAGCCCTTACCAGGTTGTAAAATTAATGAATCATCAGCTGAGCTTCCAACTACGTAACTGTCACCAGAAACTTGATCAATTATCCGCGATACATTCGAATTAACACCTATAGAGTCTTCTAAATAATCAGGTATATTTAAAGAAGCGGTAGCTATTATAGGTAAGATATTGAATACATTCGTAAATTCATCACCTGTAATTTCTAATGAAAGCTCTCGAACAACTGTACCGGGAATTCGTAAAGAAAATGCTTCATTTTGTCCAACTGCAGTTTCAAAAATTAATACTTCACCTGTATTCCAATTCCAATCATTACTTGGATCGTATTCAAATATATCATCATAAGGATCGATTTTAGTCTTAGAAGGTAAAAAACTTTTTCCATCAACCTTTCTAACTCTGTACACGTATCTAGGAATGTTTTCTATTGGTATTCTAGTACCGGTTTCATCATATAAATAATTTTCAAATATAAATCGTATAGAGTTGTTTTCCATTAGATTTAAATCAATATAAGAAGAAATCATGTAGTTAGGGAAGAATGAAGTTTGTGACCACCCCATATCATCTCTACCCGGTAACGTAATTTCCTGTGTTGATACATCAGAGGTATATCTACACGTTCCATTCTCAACTTGATTGTTTGAATTATAGTTGATAGCAGAGGCATCAGTACATCCGTACACAGCAGGTATTTCAAATCTAGCAGTTGCAGGTGAATTCATGTAAGTTAAATAAGCATTACCAGGTTCTAATCTTTCTAATGATCGAAATCCTTCCCTTGAATCCCAGTATCTACCCCTCACATCTTTAATAAGGCTAACACTAGTTCTAAACGTAGGATCGATACTCACATTAAAATCAACCCAATCATCTACATCAATTGATTCATAAGCTGGTACAGGCATTAAATTCCATTGTGTGCCTAACTCCACAGTTGTAACAACGCTTGGTACGTTAAGGGTAGTGTCTGGGCTTGGTACATTGGATGTAACAGGTCGACCTGTTAAAATCATATATACTTCAGATACATCAGATGGTAGCTCAGCGTAAACTCTATACCCTTGACTGTTGTCTAACCTATCAAACTGTGCATATTCCGGGGTCCAGAATTCACCTTCTGCAGTTGTAATGTTTGTAGCAACATTAAATGATACTCTATTTTGCTCTACAGCTTGAGAAGGATCACTTGTGTAGTAAACATGATTTGCAAAAAAATCACCAGGCGAGTAATTGCTGTAAGGTTCATCACTTAGGTTTATAAATGTACTGAAGAAGTTCCAGCTATGTTGTATAGGAATAACTTGAGTTAGTAATTCACGAGCTGTTGTACAAGATCCATCATCTTGAGTAGCATTTTGATCATACTCTTCAAACAGTGGATCGGTACAACCGAGTACAGGTGGGTATTCACATGACCCGTCATCAGCTTCTGCAGTAGAGTTGTAGTTCGTAGCAGTAGGATCTACACATCCTCTAATATAATCAATACACGATCCGTCATCAACATTTGCTTGAGGATTATAATTTCTCATACTAGGATCTATACACCCATATATATTATTGTTACACGTACCGTCATCATGTGTTGCTTCAGGGTTATAACTTATAAACGATGGATCTGTACAACCAAAGGTAGTGGGAGGCCAAGGGTTGGGGGGTAATGTACCTCCAAAAATACTAGGCTGATTAATTAATGGATCTGCAAGAGATTTTGAAATGTAATTAGGAATATTTATATTAGGATTAGGTAAAGAATGAATTATAGTATGATAACCAGGATTTACTAAATTACCATCTGTAACAAATGGTGGTTCATAAATACCGTTTTCATTCGACCTATTAAAAGAATCGTTTAAATTATATTTCTCAAGTATTATTTTATCGTTTATACTTAATAATGTTGAACCTTGATATTTAACGAATAAACTCCCACCACTTACATCCTCATTAGTTACATCTGTTATAGGTAAACCGGTTTCATCATTATAATCATCATCACCATACTCACCTACTACCTTTAATGATTTAACACACCCTGTTTTAACGATTTGCTTGAAAACGCGGCTGTTATCAGAGAAGGTCTCAACAGTAGCGTGTACACCTCTAATACTTATAATTTTATTAATAACTTTTCTATCAATTAGATTATATACTTTATTATTAATAAAAGTGTCGATTTTATCTTCATATAATTTAATATTTAATATAAACAATTATTACTCTCCTAGTATAGAATCACCGAGTTGAACAAGCTTCCATCCTTGTTGATAAGAATCGAAGACATACATATTAGTTACACCTGCTGGTTCAAAGGGAGTGCTCCAGTGAATGTGCCAATCACTCCCTCCTAGTATATTGAGTTGGATCTCAGGTGAATTATTATAACCTCTCTCTAACTTTAACTTAAATCGCTTGTAACCATCGTAGTGAATTGATGCTACGCGGAAATACTCTCCATCACACCTCAATATACTATTTAATCTAGGTCTGTATAGTGCTGGAATTAACAAGAGACCGTCTGCATCGTCTGGTGCTGAAGATGCTCCGGTTTTATGAGACCCTCTCATCGTATGCGGTTCTATAACACCGTTTACTATAAATCTTAGATTAATATATGTTTTACCATCAGAATCATCTATCCAATCGTGTATAGATAAGTTCTTGTACCCCATACATACATTAGTTGATGTTGCTGGGTTACTTTCGCGATAATAATTGCAAATATAAAATCCATACTCTGCTGATAAGTTAAGAACTCCTTGCTCTGCTGAAACTTCTTCTTGTGGTATAACAGTTACCATTTCACCACCCCGCATGGATGCAGTTGGCACAGCTAATAATTCTGCTTCAGAATTGTATACAGGAAGACCTAATGGTGAGTTTATTTCAAGGGATGCACCTCGAGAAGATTGAATAGGAGCTCTAACATCAAGCTTACCTGTTGCAATAGTTATTCTCGAGTTTATATCTGTTGTAAATATATCCATTGACATAGGACTATAAAACCCTGTAGAAGGTATTTTATTGTCATGAGCTGTGGTTAATATCTTTTTACCTTTCCAGTAGAGTTCTCCATTAGTATTGTAAAGTGTTTCTGTATACGTATTAGTATCTGAGGTTCTTGGAAATATAACTAGTTCAGGTATAATAACTCTATTACGGAATTTAGACTCTTCACCCTCAACTATAAGGCTAGAAGAAACAATAAGTGATTTATTGATAGATGTTGACCCATGCTTTATCACCATAACATCAGAGTTAGCAAATAATTGTGTTGCACCATTACCAGATAAGATAAATTGTGTATCGGTTGGAAAATTAATATCTCCCTTAACTGTTAACGATCCCGTTACTTCAAGATTAGAAGCAGAGATAAAACTTTCTCCTACCCTATTAACACCTAACGAGAGTTTGGTTGATCCACTCTCTAATAGTATTTCCGGTTGATTAGCAATCGATGCAGATATATGAATATTAGCTTTAGGGGTTGATGTATTAATACCTAGTCTAGGTATACCTCCAGTAAAGGTAAACCAATTTTTAGATAACAGATCATTATGTTGTATAAATAAATTATTGTACGCATCACCTGTATAGAATGTGTTACCTTCAAGGGTTAATATAGGTTTGCTATCTAATTCACCGGTTTCGTTATTGTATGTAACGATATCATTACTTGATGTATGTACATCTAAACTACCTGATATATTTAGATTACTAGTAGTCTTTTTTACTGAACCATCTGTGGTAAATATACCATCACCGGTTCCTGTTCCACTACTATAGCTACCGGTATGGAATATTTGACCGGTAATTGTATTGTACATTAATGTCTTTAAATCTGTATCAGTATTTAAAGAGGAGCTAATAAAAAGGTGCCCACTAGCACTAATATTACCAGAGCTTGTTATTTCTCCTAAAGATGCATTATTAGCAGATAAATTACCGGAAGCAGATATTAAACCACTGGCGGTAATATCACTATCTATATCTAAAGTTTTTGAATTAATGAAAACAGAGCCTGAATGATTGCTGTCTGCAAAGCTGTATTGACCGGCGGTAATTTTAATATCACCTCCGTAATTACCAGTACCGGAAGATTTACCTGCAGTTATAGAGATATCACCACCTCTGTAAGGACCGTAAGCATCAGCGGCTTTAATGTTTATACCAGCTCCTGGTGCTTGATCGCTGATGATACCTGTAATTTCAATATCCGGTGCTTTTATATTAACATCGCTTGACCCGCTTTTAAATATTATATTGTTAGCAGTGATGTTAGTTGCATAAACAGTACCGCTAGCTGTAATATCGCCGGAAGAACTAATATTAGTACCTTGTATATCATCTGCGTTTACAATATCAAAATTACTTAAGTTCAAGTTTTGTACTGCAGTATGATTACCTAAATCATCACCTCCGGCTACAGCAGCTGCTACAGATGCAGATAGGTTTGGTATGCCGGGTAGTGCTATTGTACTTGCAGTAAAAGTTCCATTTGCATAAATATATGGTGCATTGAGGTGAATGGATCCTGATGAAACTGCGTTATTACCTTTACCTGCATTAAGTGTAATATCACCACCATAATTATTGAGTTGTGGATATCCATCACCTGATCCAGCTTGTAAAGTTATATCACCACCTCTATCACCTTGACTAAAAGCATCACCAGCTTCAATCGTTAAATCAGCACCAGGGTTATTAGACACTGACTCATCAGGCGCTTCAATTTTTATAGATGTAGCTCCTTGAGTAAATACAAGATTATTTGCAGTTAACGTATTAGCAGATACAACTCCACTTGCGCTAATATCACCGGAAGCAGTTATAGAAGTTAAAGATGCTGAGCCTTGTGTTGTGATAAAATCACCCTCACCTAAAACACCGGTAAGTTGCGACCCATCTCCAATAAATGCATTAGCTGTAATTGTACTACTTGCGCTAATCGTGCTTGCTGTAAATGGTCCATTAGCGTGTAATGTTGATCCGGTTAATACATTTAAAGCATTATCTAGAGTAACTAAATCATTATTTGATAATTTAAATATTAGATCGTCATTATCAAAGTATGATTGTGAAACATAAGCACCAGGAGGCCCTGGATTGCCGCTAGGACCTGGGCCTCCAGGACTACCAGGTGTTCCATCAACACCTTGCTCACCTCGTGGACCTTGAATAGCACCAATAGTCGTCCAAGCTGTTCCTGAGTATACGACACCATCACCTTGAGAGGTAGCTACACCATTCACATCTCCACTATCAGCAGCAATATACATATCACCGGCATTCGGATTTACGCTTGATGTTATATCAGCTATAATCTTAGTTCCTAATATTGTAACACCAGAACCAGCATCTCCCGTATCACCTTTTAAATCAAGCTTACCATCTGTTAACCGAGCAGTCGATGAATCTTCTAAAGTAAATATAATGTCATCACCATCAAAAGCTACAGAGGTTATCTTAGCACCTGCATCACCTTGTTCACCAACAAGCTGTGGTATAACATCTTCTAATACTACTGTGGAATCATCTGTCAAGGTAAATTCAATATTATCACCATTGACCCGTGCTGTATTAATAGTAGCTCCGGATATACCAGCAGCACCCTTAACAGGTCCAATACTGGTAATACTATTATCAGTAGTTGTTATATCTAAATTGTTAGTTTCTGTATTAAAAACTATAGTTTTTATTCCTACACCATTAAGTCCAGGTTCACCAGGGGTTGCTTGAGGAATACCAAAAACAAGATCTGCATTTTGAGATGTACCGTCATTCCGTATAAATGCAGTTTCACCAACTGCCAAAGATTGTATATTAACTGAGTCAATAGAACCAGCAGCCCCTTGAGCACCTTTGATAGGTCCTATCTCTCTAGTAAGAGAAGCATCTGTATTAGTTACAGTTAGCATACCGGTACTTGAATTATAAGTTGCATCGGTATAACCAGGCACTGTAAGATCAGCAATAGGTGCACCCCATGCACCACCTATCTTTCTATAAATGTCATTATTAGTTGAATCGTAATAAAAATCAAAGTTAGCACCAGATTCATCTGAAGGTGTACCTGCACTACTAAACCACTGTGTTCCATTTACACCATCGATACCAGGTGTACCAGAAACTCCTTGTTCACCCCTCAGAGGTCCTACTGCACTCCATAATCCATTCGATCCATATACAACACCATCACCAATAGCAATCGCGATACCTGAACTATCTGAACCTATTGTGGAAGAAATCCAGAGATAACCAGGAAGTTGATTTTGCTTGGTTAAAATATTTACAGCTGTATCAGTCCCTTGTATAATCACACCACTACCATCTCGACCATCTTGACCATCCGAACCAGTTATAGGTCCAAAAGTAAATTGAGTGGAGTCAGATAATGACATACTTAAGAATCCACCGCTATCTACTGAAATAGATTGCAGCGAGGTACCTGCAGGTCCTGGAAGACCAGGAGTACCAGGTGTTCCAGTAGTACCAGATGTTCCTTTGAGATTCGTACCTGTTGAGTACCATCCTATAAATTCACCTGTTGCTTGTGCATTAGGATGTGAAGGATCGAATGCATACACATTTCCATTAAATAATATATGCAAATCACCGACACTTGGAGAAGATGGAATAGTTGCCATGTCACCCGAAGTTGTAGTTGTACCTGCTATGCTTTTAATGAAATCTTCTACGGTACCGCTTTCGTTACCTGCAATAGTTTGCCAAACCTCATAAGCACTAGCACCAGGTGCACCGTCACCCCCAGAGCCACCTCCACCAGATGAATTAATTTGAGTCCAGTTACTGGTAGTACCAAACCCACTAACATCATTAGCAGTGTACATGTAATAACGCTGCGAGCTCGAATCTTTAATAATCATACCAGTGTAACGCCAGTCATTAGGTATCTCCGTAGCGGCATTAGCTAATGATGTAACGGTACGCACATTACCCTGCATACTATCTATAAATACAAGCGGTGATGAATTATTAACAACGCTGAATCCTTCTATGACTTGATTATTAAATCCCATATTACCCTATTGTTACTGTTGTGCCTGGAGTGCATATTCCAGCATTATATGATTTATATACTCTAAAATTCATTGTACGTCCGTTTACTGTATATGCAAAATTTGATGATATTTGGGTTACACCTAAAACCTGTTGTATACCGGGTGCAGCTGATGTCTGCAAGCTTGTTAGTGCACCGTAATATGCAGGATATGCAATATACATATATCCAGTATTTGTATTTGCGTTACCTGTAAATGATTGACCCTTACTGGTATTCCAATTAGTATCTTGACTAGCTAAACTATCTAATAGTGTAGCAGTTGGTGAGGCTAGATTAGTAGCATATCCTCCGAAATATTTAGGAGTAGTATAGGTAACATTGTGTACAGAAATATCTGATTTAGCAACACCATTACCATCAACATGTTTAAGTCGTATTGTCATAGTATGATCACCAGCAGCAAATCCGCTATAAGGCATATATAGAGTCGTTGAAGCAAAAGTTACTGGAGATGAAGAGTCGTTGACTGCAATGTCGAAGTTTGGTGACTCATCCCATGCATAAACACCAGTAGCTCTAGGAGTTCCTGATGTTCCTGTTGTAGACCAGTGAACTCTATCAAACGTTATAGTTTCACCGAATTTCTTTGATGTGGATACCGCAGAACCACCATTTCTTATATAACCACTAACTATCCGTTTAGTTACAGGTGTAGGTACTTTATATAAT
>Ga0208560_1000069_pt1 | contig 13165 bp, 9 predicted proteins | sample Virmet3827_250_FD_185742 | JGI IMG/M metagenome (GOLD analysis project Ga0208560, IMG submission 185742) | Marine viral communities from the Southern Atlantic ocean transect to study dissolved organic matter and carbon cycling - metaG 3827_250... | ecosystem: Environmental > Aquatic > Marine >...
TATGCTGAGTACAGTTGGAGTTGCGCCATTGTCTGTATTATTAATAGTTAAGGCGTTGGCAGTATTACTACTGTGGGATAAAACCAAAACACCTGTTAGCGTCCCACCAGCTTTAGGTAAAGCATCATCAGCTAACGCACCTTGAGCCGCTGTTGCATAATCTGAAGAATCAAAAGCTTTAACTTGTGCAAGGTTAGTCACCTCACCATCCATTAACGCCCCTGCATTTGCCACAGTGGTAGCGTTAGTTTCGTCAGCATCAGCGGAAATACCATCTAGTTTATCTGTGTAAGATTTGCCACCGATAGCTTCAACTGCCGATGTGTTGGGATTACCTATGAATAGTTTATCACTGGTTGAGGAATAAGCCAACTCACCCGAACCTAACGTAGAGGGAGTTGTTGCGGTATTGCTTCTTTTGATTTGAATTGTTTGTGCCATTGTAAATAAATCCTTTGTTTAATTAAAAAGTAGTACCACCATCAATAATGCTGGAGGCAGTTAAATATCCCGCATCGTTAGTAAATGAAGATACAGTTGTAGGGTGAGCGTCTAAAGATAGCTCAAGACCCTGCCCTATGTCTAAGGCTTCTTGAGCCATGTAGAAAAGCTGGTTAGCGTCATCATCTAATGTTTGTGCTTTCAGCATAGACCCGTCAGTATAATCTACTTGGCGTGTACTCTGACTAGAAGCTCTCTTTATACGTATCTTATCACCAGTGTTGGGAATGTTTCCCGCTGTAAAAGCCACTTGTGTGCCTGAAAGCGTATAAGCAGTACCCCGTGTTTTTGTAACCCCATTCACTGTAACAGAAATGTTATCAGCTTGGAGGTAACTAGGGGTAGTAAAACTTGTCTGCCCACTGTAGTCATACTCTGTAATAGAGAAATAAGTATTTGTCATTTGATTATCCTGTTATTGTATTGTATCGAGTTGACCTTCTTCAATTAATTCCTCGGTTAACTCCTTCTCTTCCATCCTGTTTTGAATATCAGGCTCATCGTCAGCTAACATAGCCCAAGCTTCTTCTTTATAATGGCGCATCAGTGATCTGATAGCTTTAACTTTAGGGCTGTTGCTAGGAACACCTTCGGGAATACTAGGGTCATCTAATATGTCCCTTATCTCTGCTTCAGGTGCAAGCTCACGATAATAGTGCATCCATCTACTCATGTAACTTTCTTCTGGTCTATCCCCTGTAGCGGCAGTGTAGAGAGTTCTTAAATCCTCATCACCATACCCTTTCTTATATCTATAAGGGTGGAAGAACGAAGTGTTTGCGTTAAGACTGAGTTTAAACAATCCTTCACGTACTGCTATTTGATCTTCATTTAGACCTTCTTGAAATTGAGATTCCTTGGTTGCACTAAAGATTAAATTAGAAGCCATAGGATCAGGGTTTGTTATAGGTATGCCGTTAATATCAAAAGCTGGTGTAAGCTTTGCCTTGAAAGATTTTATATCAAGGTCTACACCTAACTGTTCTAAAAGCGGATCACCATACTCTTCCAATACATTATAATAAGGTAGAGCATTCTTCCGTAGCATCTGTCCAAAGCTTGCTGTCTGATAACGTGTAGGATCATCTCTCTCATAAAGCTTATAGGCTTGTCGAGGGAAAGCCGCTGACATCATTTCAAACATCTTCTTAGAAAGAACAGGCTTATCTTCATCAGTAGGATCGTTGACCGCTTGTGCAATCATACCATTATCACCAAAGACACCTTCATACGCCTTTGAGAAACCTGTAAGAAGTCTAGCATCTGCTAAGGTAGTAGTTATACCAATTAGCCCTGCTTGGAATTTAATAGAGTTATCATCCCAAAACTGTTCTAAAACTTTCTTATCTACACGACCTTCCTGTTGTTGACGTAGAAGAAGTATTTGGTACTCTTCCATAGCGTTAATCATAATCTTAATAGGTGTTGATAAAGGATCAGCAAGTCTGTAACTCCACCACTGTTCTTCACCATCTTCATCCCATACACGAATACTGTAAGGATGTTCAGGATGGTTAGCCCCAGTAATATGACCAGCAGACATCATAGCTATAGTGTCCATCACCAGTGCTTGACCAAGAAGCATTTCACCTCTTGCTCTAAGCTGTGCTTTGTTACCATTCTTACCTATAAGATCATCCCTAAACTTTCTACTAGCTACAGTGTTAAGAGCAGGAGTAAGTCTTATACCTTCCTCAAACACTCGAATAGGTGTTCTCCAGAATAAGTTAAGGAGTAGTTTAGCTACAGGCCATTCTCTAACCATCTTTTCATACTTAGAGGCAGAACCAGATAATAAACCTTTACCTGAGAACTCTTTCTTAAATAGAATGTCATTAGAGTAGTCTAAAGCACCTTTGTCATTATAAGAGAACAAACCGCTTTCATCTTTCACAAGAGCCTTTGTTACCCAATCATCTAAAGCTTCTCCTTTAAGCCCTTTAGCTGTACCTTTACGATAAATAGCATCTATGGTTTCTTTTCGTAGGTTGGTATCATAAGCCGCATCTACTTTTGTTTTAACTTCTCCCTTAATAAAAGCATCAAGCTTCTTACCTTTTAAACCATTCTTTACACCTACTTCATAGGCATCATTGGTTGCCCTTGCTGAGACATACCCTCTATAGTTAATATCTTGAAGGAATGAATCAGAAGCTAAAAGAAGTCTAGGGAATGTTCTAAGGATTGCGCCTTTGATCCCTTTGATTTTAATATCTTCATCAAACATTTTGTTAGTTTCAAAGGTTGCCACTTGCTTCTCATATTTAAAAGAAGTTAAAGCCGCCTTAAACGCTGACTTACGCATGGCTCTTATACCCGCATACCCAGCCATCATTTCTAAACGTGCTTGTTTGTTCCACTTACCACCAATAGCAAAATCTAAAGCTGGTCTGTAAAGAGTTTTCAAACTAGATACGCCCACGTTTAGCAGTAGCGTTGATACAGAGAAAGCATTAGAAATAGTTACTTCAACAGCAGGAGCGGCAAACTTATATAAAGCTTCTTGTACAGCCCCTTTCTTACTACTAGCAAGAGCCGCACCTTCTTCTTCAATAATATTGTCGATGGCTTTACGCTTCTCTCGGAAAACTTTAAGATATGTTGATGCGTCTTTAGCTTCCAGAGCCGCCTCTAACTTCACATCATATTCATGTGCTGTTTGTTTAATTCTATTCTTAGCCCTTCCTTCAGCTATTACGTCACGTTGTTTGTATAATATTTCATCAGGAGAAAGGTTAGGGAACTGTTCTGTAAGCTCCTTTACGGTATATCCTTTACCACTAATAAAGAGGTTGTCTCGTTGCTTAAGTCCCATCCCAGCCGCACCAGCAAGGTCAGCATCAAGATCAGCTACGATACCTAAGTGTACTTCTGCTTCTGCAAGCTCTGCTCGTAGTCTTAGCTTCTCTTCAGGGTTGGTAGCCTTAGCCCACAAACCTAATTTCTTTTCTTGTTCACGTAAGAAGTGATCTCTTACTCCTTGTATAACTTGATCCAAGTTTGAGCGTGACTCAACAGTAAGTTCACTGTTACGAATCTGCTCGGCTACTTTAACGAACCTTGCAGGAGACATTTTAACAATATCAGGAATAAGCCCTTCAGCACGTTTAGCGATAGACTCAAGGTTTCTTAAAGGAGCTGTAAGAGCTGTATTGAAGTAAGGAATATCAATAGGCATTCCGTCTACGTCTTGCACAGCAGGAAGATCAGGAGCTTCATCAGCAACCTTAGCTACTGGCACTTCTCCTTCAGCTACTTCCACACTCTTTGTTTTCTCTAAGCGTTCAGCTTTTAATTCTGCTAACCTATTCTTTCTGGATAGTTTATTGGTTATTTTAGTAATCCCTACGTCAGCTCCAGTACCTAGAGTTAATCCTGCCACACTACTTATAGCTGTGCTTTTAGCAACATTGCCCCAATCTATAGATTCTTGGTCACTACCTCCTACTCGAATTGCCTCTCGAACAGTTGCGTCACCAAAACCATAGAAGCTACCTTCAAAAAGTCCAATAGCACCACCACGCTTAACGCCTTGTTTAAGAAGTTCTTTAAGACCTTGCCTAGTGGCTTGCTTTGCCGCTTGCGTACCTAAGAACCCAGCACCGTAAGTACCAATACCTATATAGGTTAAAGGATCAGTTAGTAGACCTTTAGTAAACCTACCCATTGCTGGGAGGTTAGGTTCATCTATCTCATCATAAGTCTCCATGAGATACAAGAAAGCTTCTTTCTGTTCAGGTGAGGAACTTACTAGTTTAACAGCATCAACAGTCATGCCTAAAGAAAAGTTGGAGTTAAAGAAACTCATGTGTTCTATACCCCATTGGGCTAGTTCTTCATCACTCCCCTGCCACTTAGTTTGCTCATTCTTGCCTATGTTATAGACAGTTCTTGTAGCATTCAACCAAGGTTGGTGTGTAGCTATTGCGTTGTACTCAGGAATATCTGCGAAGTCATAGGTTGAGGGTGCAGTGGTTGAGGATTGTTTATCGGTAAAGTCATCCATATTTGGTACTTTATCAAAATCGGCAAAGTCATCCATATTTGGCACTTTATCAAAATCGGCAAAGTCATCCATATTTGGTACTGCATTGTAATCAGCCATTATTAGCCTCCGCTTTTGTCATAGTATCTTCGCATCCACGTATCTTCAAAGACAGCTTCAGGGTTCTCTCTAATCTTCATTATAAACTCCTTAACTTCTGGTCTTGCAGTATAGGCAAAGGTAGGAAGTTTAGCTTCGAGTGCCTCAATAACTCCTTCAGCATACTGGTTAATAATCTCTTCCCGCTTCTCTTCGGACACGCCCTCTAATGCCTTCTCAGCTTCTTGATAAGCTTTCGTGCGTTTGTTTTGGGTAGGGGATGGTTCATTTTTCGCATCAAGGATTACTTCCATCTTCTCTCGTATAGCTTTATCTTGTTCCTCTATCTTTTGAGCTTCTAATTCCTCTGGTGTATCAGTAGGAGCTTCACTCACTCTTTCAAGACCTCTAGCGTCCCAAGAGGCTAGGAAAGCCTCACTAGGATAACCACCATTAGCTTTTGCGTATGCTTCCCACATTGATAAACCTTTAGCATTTGGTGCTGTTAGTTTTTCAACATTACCTCCTACTTTCGGAGGTTGTTCATTTAGTCCTTCTTCTCGGATAGTTTTACGTCCTTGGGGGTCGGCATTAGCATAATCAATTATAGGTTGCATAACTTTATTAGCCGCACTGTCATAGATAGAACTAAGAGTGCCATCACTAACAATACCACCGCCCTTAACGTGTTCTTGAAGTTGTTCATGGACTTCCTTAGAGAACTCTTGATTCAGATGAGTTTCCCAAGGCACATTATCTAAGACCTCTTGAGAATACTTTCTCATGTTTCTAGTAAACATACTAGCCTCGAATTGACCACTTAACTGCTTAACACGCACATTTAAAACTTTAGTTGAACCTTGTTTATCTATGTGATTGCTAAGGTCTAACTGTTCGCTGGCAGAGGCTACTAAGGTATTAAAATCATTTACATTAGCCATCTTACCAAAGTACATTTTAGCAAGCTTATCTTCTAGTTCCTCTACTGAAGGTTTCTCTGTAAAACCAAAAGCGGTGTAGTCCCCTGAAATAGCGGCATACGTTAAGTCTCTTTTAGCACTGTAGAAAAGTCTTTTAGCTTCTGCTTTTAGTTCAGGTGTAGCCGCAATGCTGTTCTGTTGTTTAACAGCTCGGTTGGTGTTAACTAGTTGTATTTTTTGTGCATCTGTAAGAGAGGTGTTCGCTAAGATGTCAGAGTCAGACGTTGCCCACGTACCATCCATCAGCGCAGTGGTTCTCTCAGCCGTAATAGCATCCTCTGCAATCTTATCCTCGGTTCTTTGGTTAGATCGCTCTGAAGCCGCATAACGGGTCTGAGTAGTAATAGCGTTTTGTAATTTAACCCGCATTTCATTACTGCCCTTACCTAATTCTATGTACTTTTCAGCATTGTAAGTGTTAGCGAAGCCGTTACTGTCTCTAGTGATTGTTTCATTGAGAAACACTTTACCTAACATATCAGCGGCAAGGGAAGGTTTTAAACCGTACCCATCTACTTTGTTAGTTAATTTCTTAAACATGGTTGACTCAGTAGCTCTAAAAGCTTTATCTTTGTCACCGTTGTGGTTTTCTAACTGTGTGGCATACTCTGGAGGCATTAAAGCTGAGATCGCATTAAACTTCTGCTCTGCTACTGCTGACCCTATCGCTTTAATTGTAGGAGCTTCTGTTTGCATCTTAAAGCTGTTCTCAAAGGTTGCTAGAGCTTCTGGATTATCTTTGTATTTGTTTGTAATATCGTTTAGCCTTGTTCTAGCATCTGATCCTTCTGCATACACATTACCAAAGATGCCATCAAAAGTGCTATCTTCGTTATAAGACTGTTCCTTTTGTGCCTCATTAAATAAAGCCGCTTCTGCATTAGCATCGACACGGGCTTGATCTTTTTGTAGAGCTGTTGCTTTTCGTAGTGCTTCTTTTTGTGCCTGTGCTTGTTGTTTGCCTACGTTACTTATGACACCAGCCGCTTGATTAAGAGCCTCGGCTACTTGATCGCCTTTGGTGTTTCTCTGGGGCTGTACGAATGTATCAACTCGTCTAGCCGCAACTTGATAATCAGGCGTATCCGCAGATTTACGCCAGTTCACTGATTTATCTATTGAGGTTGCCATGTATTTTTCCTATATTTTACTAAATTATGTTGTTCCCGTTTAGCCAAAACCACCAGCTTTATATTGTGAGCCAGCACTAACTATACCAGAGGCAATCTTTAAGCCTGTTGCCGCTCCGCTTGGTCTTGCTACAGAGTTAATACGGGACTGTGCTGTTGACTTAGCACCTCTAAAATCTTCTAAAGATTGTACGTTGCCTCTTTCAAGGTTCTGAGACACCATTGTATTAGATTCTAAACCTTGCCTCATAATATCTTGAATAATGGGGTTTTGGTTTTGTATCGCACCTGTATCTGTTGCCTCTACTCTTGAAGCCATTGTCCTTGTATCTAAATCTGTAGCTATCTGTTCTTGAGCCGCACTCTGATCCTGTTGCGCTTTCTGTATGTTAATTTGACGTTGCTCATCTATTTGAGCCGCTTGTGCCGCTTTTGTATTTTGCAAATGCTTGGCTTTTTGTGCTTTGTGTTGTTGCTGTGCTGATGCCGCTGACATAGCCATAGTAAGCATCATTAAAGTTGTTGGTTCACACATTTTCTTTTATCCTCACAAATTGGTAGAAAGGTTCTTTCCCTATTCCAAATTCTTGTATTAAATTTATGAATTGAAATCCTAGTGACTTCAACCATTTCATCGAAACCGTATTATCTGCATGAACGTAGTTTAGCAAAAGAGGGTATTGGATATTCTTTTCCTCCACCCACTTTGCTGAAACTGGTAACATAACTCTCTTCGTTTCGGTTAACCTATCTGAACCTAGTAACCAAGGACTAGCAAAAACATTGCAATCAGCCACACCGTACATCCCCACAATCTCTCCGTCCTCATGTATGATAGTAAAGCACTCAGAGGACACCCTAAAGCTTTCTGAGAGAGCTTCGTAAGGTTCTTTACCATGACTAGCCATAACTTCCTTAGCGTCCTGAGAACGCAGTCTAGGGGCTAGATCACGGCAATCTTCAAATCTTGCGGGTCTGTAAGTGTGTGTCATAATTATAATCTCTGGTTTCGTAGTACGATATAGCCCTCCCACTCAGCACTTTGGAAAATGCAGGGAAGATGCGAGTCGTTGGTTATAGTGATATTAGTTTTATCTGCTTGTGCTTGCACACCTACTTGGAATGAGTCATGGTCTACAATAGCCGATTGGTCTAAGAGGTTGTGATGTTCCCCTAAAACACGACCAGTATAGTGTGTTGTTTTAGGCGTCCTTCCAATAGAGTCTACCTCAACATCAAAGTGTCCTGTATCATTAAAGTTAAAAGACATCTTTCTCAGTTGGAATCTAGCTAACTGCGTTGGATCACCTTGGGCGGGTTTAAAGACCTGTTCTGACATTCCATATTTAAAGGTATAAGGTACGCCTAGTGTTAAAGTACCTCCACCCCCAAGATAAGTAGCTTGGGAGGATGTGTGGTTTTCATTATCGTAAGCACCTAAAGGTAAACCTTCAGCCGTAACACAAACCGTAGAGCCTCCTGTTTCATAGCCATAAGGGAGAATAGGATCATATTCAGTGTTTGGGTTGCCAACTATTGTGGTTCGATTATCTAATAAATGCTCGGTGTTAGGAGTAGTTAAATCCATTTTCGTATAACTTCCGTCATTAAACGTGAAGTATATCTCAGCGTTGTTAAAGTGAATATCCATAATATTTTTATCAAATGTCCACTTAGACCATGCGCTTTGTAAACGCTCCTCTGATGAATTGAACCACTTATAAACGTAGCACTCAGATTTAACATTAGATGTTAAACATACAAGGATGTCCTCATTAGACGATGCCGCCATTTTCCTTATGTTTCCTTTAAGATACTGAGGAACGTGTGCGGTTATGTCGTTAGCATCTTTAATCGCTGAATCTTCTTTAGTGAAGAACTCCCGCACACCTGAATACTCCCCACTCTTAGTAGCGAAGAACACACTTGTTCCCGCACCTACTGGGGTTGCTGTTAGATCACATTCATATTTAGTTGATTGCTCTATAGTAACTTCAGCGGGGGTGAGTAGTATATCTGATGATAAGGTAAACTGGTTGAGTTCAGAGAATAAAAGTAAGTTATCTTGAATAGGCACAGCCGCTTGAAGGACTGATACCTCGTTCTGACTCACCGCCACATCAATAGGGTCGGAGTCTAAAAGAGTACGCACTGTGGTGCGCCAAAAGTTAAAGTAATTACTAGCTTCACTAAAGATTACGTTTTCATCTGCTAGAATACCTAACCTGTTTCGGTGGAAGAATATATCGTTAATCTTCCTTCCTACAAAACTAGGTTGGGAGTTGGTGTTATCATCACCAGCCTTCCGCTCATTCCAACTTTTGCCATCATTGTCTGAACCTTGACCAAAGGAAAAACTAAGGTCAGAGTTCTGTTTTAACGTATGGGGCATGGTGGTTAGGTCTAAATAATTCTGTAAGTTATAACCTACAGTTTCTTTCCAGTAGCCTGAACCAGCTCCCCCTGTATATACAACATGGAAGTCATCTTCTTTCTTCTGGTTATCACCTACAACACCTAACCTAAAACCTTGTAGGCATTGGTTGGGTAAGTCTGTGAAAGATTTAGCAGTATCTTTGAAGGCTTTAAGGTTAACACCACCATCATCATCCGTTACATTAATATCAAAATCTAGTAATGCTCCACTTTGAGGAGAGGTTATAACAAAGAAAGGTTCATCCCCATAAGCTATAGGTTCAATAATACCTTGGGTAGTTGGGTCAAATTGTTTTATCTCAACAGCACCTCTCGTAGCCTTCATCATTGACCAACCAAGGCTATAAAGCCGAACAATAAATTCTGGGAGTATAATATCGTTACCGTCTATTTTCCAGCCTATAACTCCATCTGCATCATACTCATAACCTATACCTCCTACAGTCAAAGTTAAAACATCAGTGTTTGATAAAGAAACTGTAGGTGTAATTGTACGCATAGAAAGAACTTGGCTCTGCACGTAATTGGCATTGCCCGTAACCTCCTCTGCTTGAAAGTTGTCTTGATTTACTACTTCACCTAAATCATTCTTTAACTGAGTTCTTAGGTTGGTTCGTGCGTCACTCGGATCACCTGTACCAGTAGTTAAAGGATAATTACCAATAACATTACTTACGCTTAACTCATTACTATTAATTTTATCTTCATTATCTTCATTTACTGTTACTTGGTTTGCTGTTGTTGATGTGCCTGTTGAAGTAATAGCACCAGACGGATTTGATTCTGTTTTAGAGGTTACAGTGACCGTATAGGTTCTTCCGTAGTTAACTGCTTTTAGATATACTAAAGCTTTATTAACATTAGAGGAAGGATTAATAACTTCACTCATTTCCACTGTTATTTCTTTATTAACTAAAAAGGTAGCATCAGCTACAGAGGTAGAAGTTAAGTCTCCACTATCTCCAGACGCTCCCACTTTTAAGTAATCTGTAGAATCAGTATTAGCAGTTATCCAGACACCATCAGCATCCCAACTTCCTTTACCTGACTCATACCTTAAGTTACCGCCTATATCATAAACTAAAATAATAGGGACTGAGCTTCCAAGGTTAATAATTATAATGCTGTACTGCTCATCCTCGCTTCTTTTATAAGAATGATAAAAGGCGTTTTCAAGTTCATATTGGGTTAAATTTTGTATTTTACCTACATCGTTTATAGCGTCCCCGCTTGTCCAACTGCCTGTAAGCGAATCAGTTCTAACCAGCCTTTTTAAAAACTTTGTGGGTGGGCGTTTCTTAAGACCCTCAACCACACCTGAGAAACCGTTTTCCTGTACTTCTCCCTGACTCTCTAATCGTAGAGCTGGGGGCTGTTGCGAAACCCCATTGATGAGGTTTGGAATATTCTTAGAAACTAGAGCCATTTTAAGTTACCCTTGTGCCAATTCCTCGATCAAGGACGCTGTAAGTGCTTCCATCATCGAATATGTTATAATCTCCGTTGTCCCCTTCCATTTCTTTTAGGGCGAAGAATGCGTGTTCCTCATCTTGCCTGTTCATGGCTGAGAGGTTATCGCTTCCGACTACTCTCTCTTGAAAGAGCCTAGAAGCTTTTACTGTTATGTATCGTCTAGCTACTTCTGGTAGCAATTCAAAATCTAAAAGAACAACCACATCAAGCTTTAAAGATTTGCCTATGGCGTAGGTGTGGTTTACTTTGTCGTATATCTTCCTTCCACGTTGTACGTACTCGTTCTTAGAGCTTCTGTACTTCGTTTCAGAACTGGCTAAGTCAGCCCGTATATATTCTTCACCAAGTATTACATGATTAAAGTCATCAGAGGTTGCATCAGTTATATATCCTACTGTATAGTCTGGTTCGGAGTTGAAGTTCCAGCCTAATGATTGGACATCCCGTGAAACTTCATTGAGTACGGTTTCAGCGGTTTCAGCATCCACTAGACCTGAATCTAAACTGTTTACTGGTGCTTCGCCTATGGTGGAAAGCATAGAGTTTACAGCCTGTATAGGTGTTGTTGGAGTTGTCATATTTACCTCAATGAAAAAATAAAGAGAAAACACCCCCGAAGAGGTGTTTCTCAAAGTTTACAATGTTAACTGTAGTTTACACTAGTTGAACAGCACACTCAGGACGTAGTGAGTCGTGACCCATTGCGTAACGAGCTACCAATAGTGTACCTTGTTTGGACACTTGATACTCTGATTCAACAGCCAAGTCTAAAAGCTTAACAGTTGCGGCGGCATCTTTAGTGAATACTAAGCCTTCAGCACCTGAAGGAAGGTTGTTAGACATATACACTTTAGCTCCACCAATTAGAGGAACAGTACCAGTATTCAAGTTACCACCAGTACCAAAGTCAGAACTCATTACACCAGCGATGTTAGAGTTAGTACCAGAGAACATTTTGTAGTAGTTAGCCGCATTTAGGACAACAGACTTCTCACCAGTTACGTTCTTAGTATCTAACGCTTCTAAAGCAGAGAAGATAGCATCAGCTACAACAGTGCCGTTATCGCCAGTAGCAATAGTAACATCAGCGTTGTTAGTTGCCGCATCATTAGCATAAGTGCCAGTATCATCAGTTGCCGCTTGAATCTTCTCGAAGATAGATACATCAGCCGCTTTAGCCAATGAAGTACCAATCTCTCCAGAGTAGATTGAGCGAACATCATAATGATTCATTGCATCATCAATTTTCGCAATGAAAACGGAAGAAGTTAGAAGATCATCTACGGCTACTGTTTTCTCACTGTGCTTGATGCTTTGTGGGGAAACTTCGTTACCAGCCGCTAGAGTTGCTGTGGTTGCACTACCTGTCAGTGGGAACTGTGCGCTAAGACCACTAGAAATAGTGCGTACTCGGTGCAAGGGCATTGCGATGTTGTTAGTGTTAAATGCAGTTAGAACTTCGCCAGCAAAGACTTTAAGAAATAGCTCTTTGGTATCAGCGGAGGCTGTTCCTGCATCTGCACCTAATCGTGAAGCAGTATAGTTTGACATAATATTTTACCTTTTGTTAAATGTTTAAATGATTGTTTAGTATTTTAGTCACTTAACACTTAATCTTTCCGCTTAGATTATCCCCGCAGGGGTCAAAGGTAATTAATTCGGTGTTTCGTTCCTTATTAAAAAAGCCCTCCGAAGAGGGCATAAAGAGACTATTGTACGTTGCTTCGGGCTAATTTAGCCGAAACAGACTGACGGTAGGCTGGATCACTATTGTATCTAGGGTCGCTCATGGCTTGGGTCACTTCTGCCCAAGAACCATAATTACCGCCTGTCGATTTACTAGATTGTCCCTCTATAAGAGAAGGGTCTGTACCTTCGGCAGATTGATACTTAGTTTTTAATCCCGACACAGCCAGATTGACCATATCAATGTCTCCAGAACCTATAGCTCGATCAAAGGCTGAGATTTCAGATTTACTGAGGTTGTCTCCCGCCCATTTGGTCATGTCCCTATAGGATTCTTCGCCACCTACGCTTTCGTAGACAGCATTTTGGTAGTTGTTAGCTAAGGCTTCTTGTCCTGCAATCCAACTGTTTACCAAATCTTGAGGAAAGCCAGCTTCCGATAGCTTACCATAAGCTTCTTCAGATAGTTTTCCATGTTCGTCATATTCACCTTGTAATGAGTCGAAGTCTACTCCAGCGTTTTCTACTGCCTGTTTCACTTCACTTGCATCAGTATTAGTATCAGTAGTTTCAGCTTCGGACTTCTCGCCCTCTCCTTCATCACCTGTACTTTTACCTTCGCCTTCATCACCAGTGCCTTGTTTCTTTTCTAAGTGAGCATAAGCTTCTGCCATCTGCTCAACATTCTTAAATTTCTCAGGCAACCAATCAGGGCGTACTTCCTTATTAGGATTATTGTTCGCTTCTAATTGCTCACCTTTGGCAACCATAGCATCTATGTGCTCTTGTGATTCGCCTTGTGTTTCTTCATGTGTACTTATAGAATCTGTAGTCATAAATAGTCTCTTTTCTGGTTACTCTTCCGTTGGTTGTTG
>Ga0208560_1000070_pt1 | contig 13146 bp, 3 predicted proteins | sample Virmet3827_250_FD_185742 | JGI IMG/M metagenome (GOLD analysis project Ga0208560, IMG submission 185742) | Marine viral communities from the Southern Atlantic ocean transect to study dissolved organic matter and carbon cycling - metaG 3827_250... | ecosystem: Environmental > Aquatic > Marine >...
AGATTATAGATAGAATTATAAAATTAAAAGACAGTAATCCTAACGGAACATTTATAGCACAACAAAAGTTTGCTAAGATTATGGGTAAGGATGCTATAGCAGGTGCACTGGATATTGTAATAGTACAGCCTGATGGATCTCTAGATATTATAGATATAAAAACATCTGTAAAATCTACAAGACTACAAAAGTATTCTCAAGACGACGGTAACTATATTGCTAAGAAAGTTAGGCACACTAGACAACAGTCGGCGTACCAATACTTAGCAGAAGACAACAACTTCAAAGTAAACTCTATATCTATACTACCATTCCATTTGAAAGTACAAGGTGATTTAGTTAATGAAGCGGTTGCAGAACCTGTTATCGAATTAACATATAGTAAGCCTGCAGTAGATCAGATCTTTGATTTACAAACAGGATTTACTTCTCCTATATTTGAAGGAGATGTATCTAATGCAGGTAACGTACCATCTCAAGCATCTGAAATAAACAAATCTATATCAGAGCAAATACCGGGAGCGTACAACGATATATTTGAGCAAGGAGAAGATGGACGATCTAAACAAAAACAATCATCATCTTCTGTAGCATACTTATCTGTACCGTACGAAACAATTGATACAGTACGAGATGGTAAGAATACAAAAGAAACTAGAAGCACTACCAATAAGAAGACAAAAGTATCTGAAAAGGTAGAATCAGTAGATTCTCTTACAGAGGGTAGTGATGTTACCTTACGTTTAGTGGGCCCAAACAACTCAGTTCTTACAAAAGAAGAGCTAAAAGGTATGAGTGAAGATAAAATATCTGAGCTTGCCGTGGTTGTTTTACAGAACGGAGAAATAGTTGCCCCGCTACACAGTATTGACTGGATACAGAAAAATACTGCAGAGCAGAATGCAGAAGAACAAGTACAGAAAGCTAAGAATGTTCGTGTAGCGCTAGCTAACGCAGAGAATAATGAGATTGCAACATCTGTAGCGTTTAAGGGTCCTGGTAAAATACTTCAACTGTTTAGAGAAGATGAAGGTGGTAACTTATTGTACGAAAACAATAGACCGATCCCTAAAAATGTTAAAGTAGCTGAAGCCTTACCTGACTTTAAAAACTTAGAGTTAGGGGTAACAGTCGGTGGTGTTGTACACGTTGGATTTGAAAAGGCTCTTAAAGAAGAGCTTAGTATGCCAATTAGAAATACAACTAGCTATGGTAACGGTAGAGTTGTAGTAAATGTGCCTACACCTAATGGTAAGGTATTCCCAACAATATTGTTTATAGACAAGCTTCCTGCATCTCATGCAAATACAGTTATTGGAGCTGCAGTTTCTTACCAGAAAAACAACCAGGAGACATATAACACAATCTCTTCAGCTACAGACATAGTATTTGGTAGAGACGGAGATACAAATGCACTTAGTAAGTTTGTAAACAGATATGTATATTCTGATAACAAAAGGTTCTACACTAGAAATGTAGAGCAAGAGGATAATATGGCAGAAGGAAGTGTTATGGTCTTTACACCTAAAGACACTAACATACTTCAGGTTATTGATGTAGATAGTAGAATTATGTACACCAATGATCCAAACTTCTTTACTAAGAATCCTACGTTTGTAACTGATCATAACATAGCAGCTGTTGAAAATCTATTAGATCCTAAAGTAGCACAAGCAGCTTCTGAACTATTACAAAGAAAAGCTGTAAGTGTTAACTCTAGACTTATAAATAAAGACGAGGCATTTACAGATGTGTCTATTGATGTCTCTGGTAATGTAGTAAGTACTGCAGAGCACAATAACTACAACTCGTTTAAAGGACAGTACTTAAGCACAGATATAAACGGACAAAACTTTATACAGGACGCAGAGGGTAATAAAGAGTACACTTATATGACTCAGCCTATTGTCCTTGTAGATACTACGTTTGCAGATCCTCAAGAACTTAGGGAGGATATAGACGATACTATAGCTGAAGACTCTCCTTTATTTAGAGAGGCTATTGAAGAAGGAGCTGCCGCTGAACAAGCAGACGAAACCGCAATAGAAAATCTTATAGATAATGAGATTGCTAGAGCGATGAGAGAAGAGCAGTCAGAAAGATACTTTGATGTAAGTGTAATTAGTTTACCACAACAAAACGAAGCAATTGAGTCTTTTGTTGGAGTATACTCAGCGCTATACGCAAAAGGTAAGTCTTTCAAAGAAACTTCTATTGCAATAAAAAATGTACTACAGAATATAGTAGATAGAAAGCAAACAAGAAAAGTTAAAAAAGCAGCAGTACAACACTTGCTTGATAACTATGACTTAAAAGCAGGTAAGGTAACTGTAGAAGGACGTGTTCTAGAAGAGCTATCTAAACTAGATATTATACCTACAGCAAAAGGATTTGTAGCAAAAGACTTAACAGATGCTCAGATAGATGAGATCTATGAGATTGCACTACAAGAAGACAACTTAACACAGGAAGACTTTGTAAAGACTTCATACGATAGAGAATTTTACAGATCGAATAGAAAGAACAGTGTGTCTGGAGATGTAAAATTATTCTTATCTAAAATTAAAGGTAGAGGTAATACTTGGTTAGGATCTTCATTCCCTAAAGCTATACCTTATCAAGATATATATGATACTCTAAAAGATACTTTACAAGAAGTACCGGGAGGATTCGATCAACAACTAGAGGCGTTAAAAAGAAAAAGCTTTAGCCCTATATATAAAGACGTTATTGAAAAACTACAGAACGAAAAAAGCCTAGCTTTTAAAAATAAGTTTGTAGTAGCAATGTCTGGGACTAAACTAAACTTTGTATTCTTAAGAGTTAACCCTTCAGCTATTGGGGCCCAAGCAGAGGTAATCAAAGCAGATAGATACAATACAACACTTAATATTAAGAACAAGTGGTTTAACAATTTAATGTCCAGTGCTCTTACTAAAGAAGTTAAGGTAGATGGTAAGTACGAGACAGTCATAGATCAAGATAAAGTAAACGCCCTACGTAAAAAGTATGTAGCTGAGTACGAAAAGTATAAAGGAGCACAACTTAAGAGTGATAAGTTTATAAAGATAGTAGAGAATACACTACAGCAAATGGGTATTGAAGTTCCTGCAGAGGGATTGAAATACTTAACAACTGCAAGTCAGGCTTCTCGACTAGAATACTTCCTTAACGGCGCTACTTGGGAAAGCCAAGTAAACCCCAACGGTAAGTTCATGATGCAAAACTTATTCAATGCATTTAAAACTCAAGGGGTTGTAGAGGCTGAGACTAAGCTAAAGAAGATTTACTCTAACGCAATGACCGCAGAAGAGCTAGCGGCAGATAAAGAATTGTCAGAGCTACAACTACAGGCCGAAGAGAAGGGTGGGTACATATACACTGCTAACCCTATTGAAGGTACAAACTACGAAAGAGTTATTGGAGGGCTGTTAAAACTAACTGTAGATTACAACGGTGCTATATACGGTGACAGCTTTAGAGATACAAAAGGTAATATAGTATATCCATATCAAAACACGTTTGGAATGCAAAGATTGCTAAGTGAGTACATAAACACTCCAAAGCAACTCGATAACCTACTAAAACTAAACTACGCAAAAAGCTCTGTGTGGGGTAGAGGTATTAGAGATAACTCTAACTACTTATCTGTTATAATGCTAGATGCAACTAAACTAAATAACGTTGCAAAAGAAAGAAAAGAGCAAGGCGAATTCTTACAATATGTAACCGCATTTAACTTGTTTGCTAACCAGGGCAGTAAAGACGCATATTTCTTACCCCTAACTCTTTCTGACAAGGATGTAACTCCGATGATTAAAGCTCCTAGGATAGAAACAACTGACACTATTCAAATAGAGCAAGGAGAAGTAACTGGTATAGGAAAAGCAGTTCTAGACCAGATTACAAGTTACGCTATGGATGAGTATGATAGAATCCAAAGACATAATGCTTCTGAATCTACAAAAGATAGAGGAGCCTATGAACAGGGCGCTAACTACTTCTATATGTTTGACTACCTTAACGAGTATGGCGCAGATGTAGCTACAGAGATAGATAGAAATAAAGCACAATCTAAAATTAGACAAGCTGTAGAAGCTAACCTAATAGAGCAGATCAATAATGAGATCAACAATCTAAAAGAGATTGGTATAAACAAGAAATTCTTAGATAGTAAATACTTTAATAAACAAATTAGAGGTAAGAAAGAGAAGTTCTCAAATGACGCAGATAGATTTGCAGCAGCTATTGCAGATGTTAACTTAAATTATGTCATAGCAAATAACGAACAAGTAAAGTTATTTGGTAATGATCCTGCACATACTTTCAAAAGAAGTAAGAAAGACGGGGCTACACTTAAAGATCACATAAGAGAAAGTTTAAACAACTACGAAAAACGTAAGGCAGATTTATTGTCTCCTAGAAGTACTGCACAGTACTTAACAAATGAAGTTACAATTGCAACAGCTGCAGATGCTAGCAATCCAAACTTACCTGGAGTAGATAGAACTGATGCACAAGAGTATGGTACTATTAGAGAAATGGTACAATCTAAGTTAGCTCACGGTAAAATACCTGAAGATATAGCAAATAAAATATTAGATGGATACCAAGCGGCAATCGCAGATAAAAATAACCCTAGAAACTTCTTTAGAGTTAAAGATGTATTAACCGCACAAGAGTTAAATCAATATGCTAAGGCATTAGCTGCAGACAAACCTGTAATGGTTGTTAACGACATTGATTTAGAAAATGATAGTAACAACAAATTATTTAGAAAGTCTTCTATTAGATATTTACATGCAGACGAAACTGTAGGTACAGGGCTAGACAATATACGTGTAGCAATGGAGAATACTGGTATAGATAGACTAGGACATAAGTCCTCTGATAAAGCAGGGGCTATAAATACCGTGGAGATATATAACTCTAACGGACAGGTAAAATCTTTAGAAGAAGTTACAGAAGCTTTTGAACAAGGGCGGCGTGTTGTAAGTAGAGCCGGGCTGGGTATACAACAAGAAAAGGGCCCAATAACTGGAGAAGTTAGCTACTCTACACAGTTTGATGTACTAGTGTTTGATGATATGATAGACAAGACATTGTCTACAGGTGAGAAAGTAAAAGATCTTAGAAATGAAAAAGAAAGAATTCTATCTGAGATTATAAAAGAAGGGGCTGTTGAGCTTAACAATAAGCTTGGTATAAAAATGATAGATGGTACGCCATACATACCAAATCCAACTACCCTGGCTAAGATGTTAAAAGAAGAAGCTAAGTCTAGAAACTGGTCCGCTAGAGATATATCAGAGTTATCACTAAAAGATATAGACGGTGCAGTTGAAAGAGTATTTAGATCTCCTTTGATGTTTAACCACGCTAGAAAAAATATAGATTCCTTAATTTTATCTTTAGTTAGAAAGAACCTAACTCAAATTAAAATGCCTGGATCTGCAGATGTACAAGCGTCAGCTGCTGGATTCGAGTCAAGAGACGCAATGTCTTGGAATGACTACGTATCTTCAGATGCATTTAAAGGCAATGAAAGACAAGATAAACCTGCAAACGGTATTGTATTTATACAAGGAGAAAATGAGTTTGATGAAACTAAAGGATTACAAGGAGCTAGAAAGAAAAGTGGTAAAATACTAGGAGCTCAAATTCTTGTAAGTCCTATGTTTACAGACAGTAAAGGAAATAGAATTGATTTAACTTCTAAAAAATATACAAGAGTAGATAACGGAAGACGATATTTACGAGAAGATGTTTTACCTAAAGAATTGCTAGAAAGAATTTACTATCGTATTCCTGGACAAGGAAAGTCTTCTGCAGTTCCTGTAGAGGTTGTAGGATTCTTACCTAAAACTTCAACATCTAGTATTATAGTTCCTGATGAGGTTATCAAGCAGACAGGTAGTGACTTTGACTGGGATACTGGTTATACATACTCTCAAAGGTATAAAGTAGGTGAAGACGGTAAAATTGCAGTTGACGCAGGCACAACAAAATTAGAAAAACTTCAAAACGAATATTACTCGTTAATGAAAAAAATGATGTTTGACCCTGTTACAAGAAATGCTACAACAGATTTGAGTAACACGGATCTTAATGATGCTGCAGATTATGTAGATACTATAACCGGGAAGGGAGCAATAGTTAGATCTCCTTCTTACCTTAATACTAACATAAAGAACAGTATTAACCAAAGAACAGGTAAACAGCTTATCGGCCCTGCTTCTTTATCTGCAGTTTTACACGCAGGTATTCAAGGCAAAGGGATTGTTGTTAACCCAAGTAGAAAAGGTGATGCTATTCCATTTACATTCTTTAAAGAGAATGGTAAGCCACTTAACTTAGTGTCTATAACTTCTCATGGAGGTAAGTCTACAGGATTTAGAAATGAAAATACACGTACAGCATCTGATAACATACGTAGTGTGCAGGATGCAGCAGTAGATAACGCCAATGAAGCAGTGCTTGCAAAGGCAGGTATTAATAATGCAACTATTGATACAGCATTATTTACTTTGATGTACAAAACAGTGGGTGGAGACTCAATACACTCTGAACAACTAGTATACTTCCTAAGACAGGAAGGTATAGAAATGTTTAGACAAGAGTATGATTACTTCGCAGCCCAAGTAGAGGGTGGGTTTAGAACAGAAGAGCAGATTAGAACTGATGCCTTTAATACGGCAATGACTAAACTAGCAAACTTAGCAGGCGTAGCTCCTGAAGCAGACTACACTGCAGATCTACTATCCCACAGAAGAGAAGCGGACGGTAAATTTAAACAGTATAGTTCAGAAGATTTTATTAAATTGTTAAAGTCTGATAAAACTCCTGACTACTACGGAAACCAGATGGCAATACTTGCAGCATTTAAACAACTGCAGAACTTCTCTGATCCGGTCAAAAAACTACAAAGAGCTATCATGGGCCCTAGAACAAAAGGGTTGGGCAGCACATTGTTTGAAGCTCAGAGATCTTTAGAAAATATGACTGAAGTATTCTCTGATAGACTAATAGGGTTAGGAGGAGTGGCTGGTGCTTTAAAAGATAGTCAGTATGAAAATCTATACAAAGAGTTTGGTAACACATACCGAAGTCTATCTTCAGTGCTTCCATTCGATACTCCGGGACATGTAGCTTTACTAGACCAGTGGAGATTGTTTACAGGTTCTAAAGATGTAAGTCAATCTATAAGAGAGTCTTTGTTTTACTCAATGCTTAACAAGTCTTATGCAAGAGCGTTTGAAAAAACATTTGATGCAGATATAATGGAGGAAAGATTCCGATTATTATATGATAAAAATGAAAACATTGCAGACCGTATAATAAAAGCACAAGAGACAGAATTTGGTAAAAGAAACTTATTTATACAGCGCTTAATACCAATAAGAGCAAACAAAGGCTTGCCTGCCAGTGTTAGTTATACAAACAGTAAGCAAGATGATATTGCAGATAGAATGTCAATTGACCTAGATGCACTATACTTCTCTGGTAACCCTGAGTATGTTAAGTTGTACGAAGATATTATCAAGTATACTTACATGACGGGTGGGGTGCAATCTGCAAACAACTTCTCTAAGTTTATGAATACACGTTACCTAGATGAAGTAGGGTTCTATGATTCTTTAAGAGAAGAAGAAGCAATGCTAAACACTCCTAACTCTGATGACTATAGAGCAGATTTAGTAATGACAGAGTGGTTCCAACACAACCCTGAAAGAGCTACAGGTATACCAAAAGATCAGTTAAAAGATTTATTAGCTGAACCTATGGGAACTCAACTTCAGTATGGTAAAGTTGTAAACTACGAAATGGTAATTAACCAAGTTACTAATGAAGCTAAGTACGATAGATTTACGTACATAGACGAGTTTGATAACAGAAAGCTTATCGAGATAATTAGTGTACCGGGTGTTACAGGAAAAGCTGAATTATTTAAAAAGGTTTATGTAAGACCTGATGGTAATGTAGTGTTTAGAAGATTAAGCACAAAAGGATATACAGCGCAAAGAGGTATTAAGATAAGCGAGTACTCTGGACTTGCTAAGTACACTGAAGACGGTAGACTTATCGAAGAAGGTAGTATGATTGCAGGTAACAATGTAATACAAAATGAAGTACCTAACCAAGGTATGCCGGAAGTATCTACAGTAGCACAACCAGTAGAAGAAGTTGAGACTTTAGCTCTTTACGGGTTTGATAAAATTACAGGTAACTACGCATTCCAAGGAAGAGACGGTGTTAAGAGATTACTAGATAATGTAAAAGAAAAATCTTCTAACGAGTCTTACAGATACCTAGCAAACTTATTATCAGAAAACTTAGATACCAAAGGAGCGCACATTAACTCTGTAGGAACTATTACAGACTATAAAGGTAAGCCTGTATACGGACTTTACCGTAATGGTAAAATATCTGTAAACTCTGACATGCTACTAGGTAAAAAAGAATTGCTGGAGGAAACTATACTCCACGAAATTCTACACGGATTCCTAGTAGAAGATGTAAAGACAGCAGGTAAACTCAGAACAGATGTAACCAGGTTAACAAAAGCAGCTAAGGTAGCATTAGACAAAGCAGTGAAGGCAGGAACAGTTGTCAAAGGAACTGTAGAATACCAACTACTAGAATCTGCATTCACTAATCCTCAAGAATTTGTAACATACTCTTTAACTAATAGTACGGTACAAAACTTCTTGAACGATACCCCTGGCAATAAAACATTGTGGAAGAGATTTACAGATGCAATTAAAGACTTCTTATCTACTCTAGGTATAGACGTTAAGAAAGGAAGTTTGCTAGAAGAGTCTGTAAATACAATTATATCTCATATACAACAGAATCAAATTCCTACGCAAACAAAGCAAACAGTACAGAAAGCTGAGGCATCTGCAGTAGGTAAGATACCGTTTGATATTAACATTCCTTTAATTGATCACAGGCTAGCTGCACATAAAGAAGGTAAATATACACCTCAAGAGTTACAGCAAGCAGTAAAAGAATACCAGGAAGCAGTTAATTCTTCGGAAGGGTTTGCATCTACAGCGTACGAAACGCAGGTTAGTATAAACAACCAGCTGGCTAGAGTATTTGCAGAGCGAGCTAAGAACTTAAGAAATAAAATTACTGCCGAGAAGTTAAAAACAGCTCAAGGTAAAAAGATGCAAGAGCGTCTTAATATCTATGAAAAGCAGATTACAGATCTTAAAGGTAAGAAAGGTAGAGCTGTTCTTAGAGGTATTATGGCAACTCAATTAGGGTTTGTAGAAAGTGTTATAGCATCTGAAGATCCTACTACTGTAGAGGTACAAGAAGCTTTAAATATTGTAGATACATATAACTTTGAAATAACAAGAAACTACTTAACACCGGAACAACTAAACGTTCCAAGTAACGAGTGGAAGAACTTATTGTTAGATCAAAGTAAAGCAGCTTCTCTTGCAAAAGAAAGATTGCTGGATAAAATGTACGAACAAACTGCTAAAGAGATTAACAAGAAATTACCTGAAGAAACAGTTACAGTTGATCAGTTAAAAGAAGTGGGAGAAGAAAACTGGCTTAAGTCTAGAACCTTAGATTTAAGTAAGTTTAAACACCCTCTTGTAAGAACACTAGATAGCTATATAAAGACTGCAAATAGAAATGCAGATTCTAACATAGATCTATTGATGACTCAAATAGATTCTGCCTGGGGAGATATTAAAGACCACCCTGCAGTAAAAGCAGATCCAAACCTATTTTTCCAAAGAGATGCTGAAGGTAAATTATCTGGATACTTCATGTCTCCATACAGTGCTTCTTGGAGAAATAGTGAAAATAAATTATTTAAAGCTTACTATGCTAAACTAAGGAAAGCTAAAACAACTAATAATAAAAATGCAGCTGCAGCAGAGTTATATAGAAAACTTAATAGAATTCAAATAGCAATAGATGTTAGATGGTTCTTACCTGAAGTAGGAAAGTTCAATTCACCATTTAAATCTAAAGAAGAGTATATAGAATACTTGGACAATCAATTAGGTAGTGAGCAAAGACAAGAGCTAACAGCTAAAGCAATCCGTAAGTATAAAAAGTATAAGGAGCAAGAAGATCAAAGAGGAAAAGATGTTGCTCTAGAGCCTGTAGCCGGAGATCTTGAAACACTTGAAGCAGAGGTTGAAAGCAGACAACAAGCTTATAGAGATACAAACAGTCCTATAGAATACTTAAATGCTAGATATGGCGGAGGTAGAGCATTAGCTAAAAGTACAGGATGGAAGTACACTGTATCAGCTCCTGTAAAAAATAGTAAATACTATGACTCTAACTACACTAAGATTAGCAATGATCCACAGCTTAAGAAGTTCTTAAACTTCTATACAGATACAATGAGTAGAATGTTGGAATACTTACCAGAAGGGTTAGTATCATCACTTCCTGAAAACTTCTTCCCACATGCAAAACGTGGATTTATGGAGCAAGTTCAGAAAGAAGGTTTGGGAGCAATGTTTAATACAGGTGTATCAGCAAAAGGAACTTGGAACAAAGCTCTTGACTATCTATTTAGATTAGATGCAGAGGTAGAGCTAGATCCTGAAGTTGTACAAGAAGGAGTTAGGGATCCTAACACCGGGGAGTTACTTAAGAGTGTTAGAGTTGGAATGCTTAGAGGTAAGGCCGATGAAAAGTCTTATGACATATCTAAAGTAATGAAGATGTTTGCAGCTATGTCTATCAACTATCAATTTAAATCTGAAGTAGAAGATAAAGTATTGCTACTACAAAGAGTGTTGAGAGAAGCTAGAGAAATTCAAACAGATGCTAGTGGTAACCCAATCAAGATCCTTAACAAAACTAAAACGTTAAGTACAGTTGGAGGGTTAAAAAATACACAAGAGGCAGTAGAATATGCAATTGACAAAGGTCTATACGGATTAAATTCAGATGCAGATGAGAAAGGTAGAGTTATTAGCGCTAAGGTTGAAGCTTTAAGATCAGAGTATGAAAAATTGCAAGAGCAACGAGCGTCTGGTAATATAACTGAAGATACTTTTAACGCAGAAAAATCTAAGCTTGATGATCAAATGTCAAAGATAAATGTTAAACCAGCTAGTGGTAAAAAGCTAGGACAAAGAATGATGGAATACACCCAAGTAAAAGGTATGGGATGGAACATCATGTCTGGTATTAACAACCTTGGATTTGGTACAATTGCAAACTTAATACACGCGCAAGGAAACGAAGACTTTACACCTGCTCAACTTACAAAAGCTTACGGTATGTCCTTAGCATCATCAGTTAACCCAAGGGCTATAAAGATTGCAAACTTAGCGTCTAAGTATGGTATCTTGTTTGAACAGTTGGATGCGTACTATGGGAACACTAAGCAGACAGAGTACAAATTCTTGAATGCAATAAGTCCATTTGAAATTCAGAGAAGAACTGAATTCTTAAACCAGGTAGCCCCAATGGTAGCAATGATGCTCAACACTAAAGTTGACGACAAAGGAACTACTTTGTTTGATATGTACAATGAAGATGGTATGATCAAGCCTGAGTTTAAGTCTTTAGAAAAAGACTGGACAATGAAAGTGGGAGCTGAGGAAAATAATAAGTTTACTGAGTTTAGAGATAAGATTATTGAAATCAATAAAATAAACCACGGTAACTACGATCCTAACTCAGCACTTCTTGTAAAGAAAGACTTGCTAGGTAGAATGTTTACTCAGTTTAGAACTTGGATGTTTGAAGGGTTTAATACTAGAATGGCAGGGAAGATCTACAATAAGCAATTAGGTAGATGGACTGAAGGAAGGTATCAGGCCTATGTAAAGACTGGCTTTAAAGGAAGTGCAAAGTTTGCACTTAAGAGTCTTCTTGAAATGCTAACGTTTGGGTATGGAATATCTAAAGATAAACTTAGGGGAGACATTAAAGATGATCTTACATATGTAAACATGCGTAAGAACATGAGCGAGCTTAAGATGTATGGAACTTTAGGTATGCTAACATTCTTGTTAAAAGGACTAGCTGCAGAAGAAGATGACGAAGCGCTAGAAAAAGTATATAGAGTATTCGCTAACACCTTCTTTAGAATGCAACAGGATGCTGAATTCTATGTAAACCCTAGAACAGCGCAGGATATTTTAAGAAACCCAGCACCAGTTGTTAAGACTATTGATGATATAGCGAAAGCAATAGAAGCTACGCAAAGTTATTTATACGATCCAGAAGCTTACAAAGACAGTAGAAAAGATCCACTAATTAGAAAATGGGGTAAAGTAATTCCATTTGGAAATTCAATAGTAACTGCAGATTATATCGCAACAAAAGACTTAGAATAATGAAAATAGAATTTGGCATAGGGTGGTCTAGGGGCTTAGTATTTGGAGTTAGACACTTTCAACCGGAGGAGTACGCTCCTTATTTCGAAATACAATTTTTTTTAGGATTAATACAAATTTTTATAATTATAGACAATGGCAGATTTAACGATAACATTGACTGAAGCAGTCACATTAGGAGACGGTAATACAGACCGAGGTACAACAAATACCCAAACTGTAACAATAGACGAAGTAGATCACCGTATTATGGATATAGGTACAACTGAAACCCCCATTATCAGATTCGGCAGTTTAAATTCTGCAGGTACATTTAAAGATGGTACAGCAAAATATTTACGCATAACAAATTTAGATACTACTAACTTTGTAACACTATCTATTATACAAAGTGATGCAAAATATTTTGTAAAATTGGAACCAAAAAATACTTTTATGCTTGGGAACTCGATTATGGATGCGCATGAAGACGGTGATACAGGGATGTCGACAGCTCCTACGCTAGGAGCTATAGATTATATAACAGCTGATGCAGATACCGCTGCGTGCCAAGTTGAATACTTTGTAGCTTCAGCCTCCTAATGGATATAGGAATTCGTATTATACCAGGATATTTATTAGGGGTTAAATATTATTCTCCTACAGATGAATATGAATATAATGAATTTCAAGTTCATCTCGGATTTGTATACTTATATTTTGTGTGGGATTAAAAAAAAAGGGGGACTTTCGTCCCCCTCTAATTAATACTCCACAAAGACAGCAACACACAATCAACACAACACAAACTTTGTGGAGCGTATTAATTACT
>Ga0208560_1000071_pt1 | contig 13104 bp, 9 predicted proteins | sample Virmet3827_250_FD_185742 | JGI IMG/M metagenome (GOLD analysis project Ga0208560, IMG submission 185742) | Marine viral communities from the Southern Atlantic ocean transect to study dissolved organic matter and carbon cycling - metaG 3827_250... | ecosystem: Environmental > Aquatic > Marine >...
ACCCGCTGCTGCTCGACCCGCAGGCGGCGGGCAAGCTCAAGGTCGTCGGCGCGCATTACGACCTCGACACCGGCAAGGTCGACTTCTTCGACCAGCCGTAGGCGCCAGGGCGTGTCCCGGTCCCCGGTCCGCCGCCGCGCGGGAGGGGCACCGGGACGCGATCGCCACAAAGTCTTGCTGAACACAGGCGGCGCGATTCCAGTGCCTGCGCACCGCATCCCTCTTCCCCACAGCCGTATCCTCGCCGGTTGACCGACCGGTTCGGCGTTCGCACCGGACGGACGTTCGCCTTTCTCAAGAGGGGATTCGGATGTCGGCCCGAGAAGCCAGTGGCGGAGACGGAGGTGGCAAGTAGGCTGATGCAACCGCCTGTGAATTAGCGGAAATGCGAAGCTCTTTGAGGGCTCTTTACCACAATTTCGCCCCGACTTCCTTGAATCGCGATTTGAGCCTCTGGCTTTGAGTAACTTTAGACTCAGTGTCACGAAGTTTCAGAGACGTAAAATATATCCCGTCCGGGAAATCGTGACTTCCAGTGCTGCTCTTTGAGCATGAAATATCCCTTTCGGGAAAACTCCCTTGAAATTGACCCACTGTCCGCATAGATTTCCCGTTCGGGAAAGGTGATGCTTATGCTCAATGTTGCCACTATCGGCCAAATCATTCGCGACGAACGCAAGGAGCTGAGTCTGCGACAGGACGAGTTGGCTGCTGCAAGCGGCGTCGGCTTGCGCTTCCTCGTTGAATTGGAGCGGGGGAAGCCCACTGTCCAGATGGGCAAGGTTCTTGATGTGATTTCAACACTTGGATGTGAATTGCAAATCAAGCGGCCTGACGGGATCGTGATAGTGGGTCGAGCGGTCGCGCCCGAAAAGGATGAGGCGGAGTGACGCTGCCAATTCTGGATACGCTGGTGGTCTGGTGGGACGATCGCAAGGCAGGCGAACTCTCGATCGACAAAGGTGGCGCGATGCATTTCGCATATACGCCTGAATGGCTGGCTGATGAAACTGCCCCGGCGCTTTCCCATGCGATGCCTAAGAGACAAGAGCCGTTTAAGGACCATGCGTGCAAGGCCGTTTTTGGTGGGCTGCTTCCCGAAGAAAGCCAGCGCACCGCTATCGCTCGGGTACTTGGAGTTTCGCCCGACAATCCCTTTCGCCTGCTTGAGGCCTTGGGCGGAGATGTTGCCGGTGCTCTAGCCTTCCTGCCCAAACACGAAGAACCGCTTCAGGACTGCTCCGAGACCACTCCAGAACCAGTCCGAGAGAACGAGCTGGCGGAATTGCTGGGCAGACTGCCTGCCGTGCCCATGCTGGCAGGTGAGGGCGGCGCGAGGCTCAGCCTTGCAGGTGCGCAGAGCAAACTGCCCGTGGTGGTCACCGCAGATGGAGGCATTGCGATACCTCGTCCAGGCGAGCCATCCACGCATCTGATCAAGCCTGAACCCGATCGCTTTGCCGGATTGGCTGCAAATGAGGCCTTCTGCCTCGCACTAGCGCGCGCCGTGGGCATTGATGCTGCCCACGCAGAGTGGCGCGAGGTGGCGGGCAAGCCGTTGCTGCTGGTCGAACGCTATGACCGGATGTCGGTTGAGGGAAAAACGAAACGCCTGCATCAGGAAGACTTCGCTCAGGCACTAAGCGTCCCCTCAAACCGCAAATACGCGGCGGAGGGCGGGCCGACTTTCCGCGATAGCTTCGCGCTGTTGCGCAGCGCTGCGACGCGGCCAGCACGCGAAGTGCTGAAGCTTGCCGACGCGGCGATCTTCAATCTCATCATTGGCAACGCCGATGCCCACGCGAAGAACTACAGTCTGCTGCGCCGGGATAACGGCGAGGTGGTGCTTGCCCCGCTCTACGATCTCGTTGCCACGCATATGTGGGAAGAGCTCTCCCCCAAGCTCGCAATGCGCTTTGGCCGCGCGGCGACACTCGAAGAATTTGACAGAGATAGTGTGGCGAGGTTCGCGGAGGAGGCAGGGCTAGGTGCCCCGTACATTCGCCGCCGGGTAAGTGACCTTGCTGAAGCGGTGACGGAAGAAATTGAGAAGGGCATCGAGGTGCCCGGCATTCCACCTGAGGATGCTGTTGTGCCAATTGCCGAAGCATTATTGGCCCGCGCTAAAGTGCTCGGCACAAAACTCTTCGAAGATTGAATTTACTTATGGCAGATCCTGCACTTAAGGTGGTTCCCAATCAGGAATGTCTCGTAATTCTATGGAGCGGAAATGCGCTGAAAAAGCATTTCACACTCACACCTTGTTGAAAAAAGAGGAAGCTTAAATTGCCGAAGCGATCGAGTCACAAAGTCGGAAGTGAGCTCTTCATCGTCGATAACAGTGCTGACGATTGGAAAGCCCTTCGCTACTTGCGCGATTGGTGCCAGCTATCGAAGCAAATTGATATTGCAGCTGGCTATTTCGAGGTTGGAGCACTTCTGGCCTTGGATAGTGAGTGGCAGAAGGTCGCCAAGATTCGAATCCTTTTTGGTGATGAGGTATCCAAGCGAACGAAGAAAGCTTTTGAGAGCGCAGTCCGGGCTGCAACCGAGCGCTTGGATCAAAGCCTAGAGACCGAGAAAAAGAAGAACCCGTTCCTTTCGGGCACGGAGGCGATTGTCGAGGCGCTTCGATCTGGCCAAATTGAATGTCGGACTTATCGGAAGGATAAATTTCACGCCAAAGCGTATATTACCCATGCCAATCTGGATATCGTAGGCTCATCAGCCCTAGTGGGTTCTTCGAATTTCACCCTCCCGGGGCTGACTGAGAATGTTGAGCTCAACGTGCAGATTACCGGCACCCCAGTTGCCGTGCTTCAAGATTGGTATGAAGAGCATTGGGAGCAAGCCGAAGATGTCACGCCTGAGATATTGAAGACCTTCGAAAGACACACACGTCCCTATCTCCCGTTTGAAGTCTACTCTCGATCCCTTCAGCAATATTTCCTCGGACACGAGGAGACCGTTAGCGAATGGGAGCAGTCTGGCTCGCGAATTTTTCCAGTTTTGGCGCGCTACCAGAAAGACGGATATGGGGGGCTTCTCAAGCGAGCCGATCGCTACGGCGGAGCGTTCCTTTGCGACGGCGTCGGTCTGGGTAAGACATTTATCGGATTGATGCTGATCGAGAGATTTGCAGTCCACGAAAAGAAAAACGTTGCTCTATTTGTGCCCAAATCGGCCAAAGAACCGGTCTGGGAGCGTGAGCTTAGCAAACGCTTGCCGGACGTGTTCAAGGGGTACAGCAGACTCAAGATTTTCAGTCACACAGATCTGATGCGGGACAAGATGGTTGAGGAGCTGGAGCAGGTCGCTGCTGAAGCCGACGTGATCATCATCGACGAGGCACATCACTTCCGAAACACCGGCACGAAGGGAGAGGATAGCGGTGACCGCCAGTCCCGCTATTGGAAGCTTTTCGATATTGCTGCGGGCAAGCACATGTTTTTGCTCACGGCAACTCCGATCAACAACCGTCTTACAGACTTCCAGCACATGGTTGAGCTCTTCACGCAGAAGCAGACCGACCATTTCGCTGGCGGCACTCTCGGGATCCACTCTTTACCTGGCTACATCCGGCAGCTCGAAAAGAGGATTGAAGAAGAGATCTATGGCGGCAAGGACGATGACGAGCTGATCTTCGACGATGCAGAAACGTCGATCAGGCTCGCGGCTGACCCGCTCTTCGATGCTTTGGTGGTTCAGCGCAGCCGGAGCTACGTCAAGGAAAGCATGAGACGCGAGGGTGACGGGGAAGTAATGTTTCCCGAGCCTCGCGAGCCCACAGTCGCCGAGTATTCAGTTCGCCAGACTTACGGCAAGCTGCTCGACATGGTCGCGGAGGCCTTCCACAAGAGCGACCCGCTTTTCGTTTTGGGGGTCTATAATCCTCTGGCCTACTACATGGGTGACACCGAAGAGGCAGGTACCGCTCTTGAAATAGGGCGGTTGAAACAGGTCGTTGCGCTGATCCGAACCAACTTCCTCAAACGCTTCGAGAGCTCAGCTGATGCCTTCAAACAATCTTGCTGGCGCCTCCTTTTCAAACTTCTCGCCTGGATGGAGGTGAATGCCGAGACGGATCACGAGAAGGCGCGACTTGATCGGTGGAAGCGGCAACATGCGAAGCTGCTATCACACAATCCCGACAAAGACCTTTTCAGCGATGAGGATGAAGAAGATCTGGTCTCACCGGAGCTGCTCGCGAAATGGGACAAGCTGGATCGGGACAAGTTCGATGTTGGCAAGCTGTTTGACCACACCTTACAGGATCTCGACCAGATCACCGATTTCCTTAACGAGCTGGAGAAGTTCAAGCCATCGCAGGATCTCAAGCTCAAAAAGCTGGTCCAGCTGCTCACGAAGGACCCGGTCCTGTCCAAGCACAAGGTGCTCATCTTCTCCGAATTCAGCGATACCGCGCGCTATATCGCCCAACAGCTTCGCGAAGCTGGGATCGAGGGGGTAGGCCAGATAGACAGCGGAACCAGCGGCAAGCGTGTCGATCTGATCCAGCGGTTTGCGCCCTACTACAACGAGAGCTCCAGCGCTGCCCTGGGCAATAAGGAAATCCGCGTTCTCGTCGCCACCGACGTGCTGTCCGAAGGCCTCAACCTCCAGGATGCTACCCGGCTGATCAACTACGACCTCCACTGGAACCCGGTGCGCCTCATGCAGCGCATTGGTCGTGTCGATCGCCGCATGAATCCCGAGATTGAGGCGCGGATTGTCAAAGACCATCCCGATCAGAAGGAGTTGCGCGGGACGGTCGCCTACTGGAACTTCCTCCCGCCCGATGATCTGGACGACCTGCTCCGCCTATATGGGCGTGTGGCGCACAAGACCCTGCGCATCTCCAAAACGCTCGGGATCGAGGGTAAGAAGCTGCTGCGCGAGGACGACGACTACGAGGATCTGCGCAATTTCAACGAGGCATATCAGGGGCAGGAAAGTCCTGACGAAAAACTGCATCTCGAATGGCAGGACCTGATCAAGGAATTCCCCGACCTCGAAGAGCAACTCAATGCCATGCCCAACGGTATCTTCTCGGGTAAGGAGCACCTCAAGCCAGGCACGCGAGCGGTTTTCTTTTGTTATGCGCGTCCCGCACATGACCGGGATGCCAGTGAACGCGAAGGCGAGGATATCTGGAGCTCCGAAGCGGGCGACGTGCAGTGGTACCTATACGATGTCGCGTCGGAGAAAATCGTCGAGGACGCTCCGCGAATAATCGATGCGATCCGCTGTCGCCCGGACACGCCGCGCAAAGTCGAGATGGATCAGCCGCAGCTGTCCGACATCCGCACGAAGATCGAGAAGCACATCGCCAAGACATTCCTGCGCAAGGTTCAGGCCCCCGTCGGGGTGAAGCCGGAACTGCGCGCATGGATGGAACTGAACTAGGGGTCGAAGCAAACATGCCGGATATTTCCGCCGAAGAACTTGCGCGGGTAAACAGCTTTCCCAAGCTCGTGGCCCTACTACGCGACCGGCTCGAATGGCCGATCGATGAGGAATACGAATTCGAGGATGTGATCTTCGAATATGAACCGCAGGAACTTGGCCTCAAAGAGGACGAAACCGCCAAGGTCCGAGAGATTCATCAGCTCCGGCCACTTGTGACGAACCAGCCCTGGGGTGTGTTCTTCATCTCCTTCGAGGAGAAACAGCTCTCGGTGACCGTCTTGCGCCGTATCCTGCGTGCGCTGGTGGTAAAACAACGTGGTGCCGCGGTTGATCGCCAAGCATGGGACAAGAGTGACCTGATCTTCGCTGCCAATTTCGGCAAGTCGGGCGAGCGCGAGCTGGCCTTCGTCCATTTCAGCGACGGCGCGGATACAGGTGATCTGCCGGTGATGAAAGTTCTCGGCTGGAATGCGAAGGACACCAAGCTACACAACGATTATGCCGCCAAGATGCTGACCAGTCGCCTGGCCTGGCCTGATGACCAAAACGACGATGCAGCCTGGCGCAAGCAGTGGTCTAGCGCTTTCGAGGTCGGCTACCGGCAAGTCATTAAGACTTCGCGCGATCTGGCGCTCCACCTTGCGGGCCTCGCCACGCAAATTCGCGCCCGCGCCAACGAACTACTCGATGCCGAGGCCGATGATGGACCCATGCGGACGATGCTGGAGGCTTTCCGCAAGAATCTGATCCACGATCTGGACGAAGACGGCTTTGCCGACATGTTCGCCCAGACCATTTGCTACGGCCTGCTGGCAGCGGCGATCTCGCGACCCTCTGGCGCGCTCGTGGCGGACAATATGGCCGACATGGTGCCGCGCACAAATCCCTTCCTGAAGGAATTGTTTGCGAACTTCCTCAAGCTTGGCGGACGCGACAAGCGATCAAACCTCGATTTCGACGAGCTAGGCGTGCGCGAAGTGGTGGACATGCTGCAACGCGCTGACATGCCCGCCGTGCTGCGCGATTTCGGCGACCGGAATCCGAAGGAAGATCCGGTCATCCATTTCTACGAGCTGTTCCTGAAGGAGTATGATCCGGACAAGCGGATGCAGCGCGGCGTCTTCTACACCCCACGCCCGGTGGTGAATTTCATCGTGCGGGGAGTAGACGAGGTCCTGCGCACCGAGTTCGACCTGCCGATGGGGCTGGCCGATACGACAACCTGGGGCGAGCTGGCAGAGCGCAACGAAAAGATTACCGTTCCCGATCACATCGATCTGGACCAGCCCTTCGTCCAGATCCTCGATCCCGCGACCGGCACTGGGACCTTTCTGGTTGAGGTGATCGATCTGATCCACAAGCGGATGGTCGAGCATTGGCAGGGCGAGGGTAAGTCGAAGGCCGAGATTGCGGAAGCATGGAACGCTTACGTGCCCGCACTCCTGCTGCCACGCCTGACGGCATTCGAGTTGATGATGGCGCCCTATTCCATCGCGCACATGAAGGTCGGATTGAAGTTGACCGAGACGGGTTACAAGTTCGGCTCGGACGAGCGGGCGCGGATATTCCTGACCAATGCGCTGGAACCTGCCTCGGATTTGCACACCACGTTTACCTTCATGACAGAAGCATTGGCTCACGAAGCCGAGGCTTCTTCAAGAGCCAAAACGCAAAGCAACCATACGGTCGTGATCGGGAACCCACCATACAGCAGTCGCTCGACCAGCAACTCCCAATGGATCATGAATTTGATTGACGTCTATAAGGAAAAAGTACGGCAGAGAGAGACTCAAATACAAGCACTCTCGGATGATTATGTAAAATTCATCAGGTTGTCCCAATGGCACTTGCAAAAATCAGGGTTTGGAACTTTCGGGATAATCACTAACAATGGCTACTTCGACGGGCATATTTTTTCGGATATGCGCGAACATTTGGCCTCGGATTCCTCATCCTTTAGGGCATTCAATCTTCATGGCGATACACGAAAGCGTGAGACGTCGCCGAATGGAGGTGCGGATCAGAACGTCTTTGACATTCAGCAAGGCGTGGGCATCGCCATCGCGTGTCGCAACGGAGAATCGAAATCTGGAAAGGTCCTTTATTCGGACATTTGGGGCGATCGCGAAGCTAAGTTTGATAACCTACTGCGTCTGCGATTTGATGCTGGTCAAGTGCTTGAGAGTGCACCGTCGAAGGGGTTCATTCCCATTGCGAATGATCACAGCGAGTATTCTTATTGGCCATTGATTGCTGAGTGCTTTGGGACTGGCGATTGGGTGTCCGACAAGACAATTTACTTTGGCAGCGGATTTAAATCCCAACAAGACGAGTTCGCCATTGGGTTTGAATCTGGTGAAGTGGCAAGAAACATCGAAACTCTGTTGGAACATGGGATGACCGAAAACCGCATCCGCGGACTTTTTCGCTTATGCAGTTCGAACCAGTGGAACTTCCAGAAAGCAGTAAGAGGCCTCTCGGACGAAGCTTGGCGAACCTCGATCAAGAAAGTTCTTTTTCGACCATTCGATAATCGGTTTACGTTGATCAACGCACATGTCGTGACGAATCCTCGAACGGGACTGATGGGCCAGTTTACCGAGAATAACTTAGCAATTCTTGCTACGCGAAAATCAACCGAGGGTTTCTCGGTATTTGTTACCGATAAACCTTGCGGGCATAAGATCGTAGGCAATTACGATATGACGACGGTTTTCCCGATCTATTTCTACGACAGGACATTGTCGGGATTTGGCGATTCGAAAGTAGGTCGAAGGGTCAACTTTTCGGCGCGCTTCATGGAGGAAGTTGACCGCCGAGTTGACCTGTCTGAAGGCGAGAAGCAAAATCTATCACCGAAATTGGCAAGTTATATCTATGCGGTCCTCCACGCGCCCTCTTATCGCAGCCGCTATGCCGAATTCCTGAAATCGGATTTCCCGCGCATCCCGATCCCCAAGGGCCGCGCCACCTTCGCCGCGCTCGTCCCGCTCGGCCGCAGACTGGTCGCCCTCCACCTGCTCAAGCCCGAGGAAGAGCCGATCCTGAAGAACCCGGACATTCGCTTCGCCGGAACGGGAGAGGCGCGGGTCGAGAGGGGCTATCCGAAATACAGCAACGGCAAGGTCGAGATCAACGCGAACCGATGGTTCGAGGATGTGCCGAAGGAGACCTGGGAGTTCCATGTCGGCGGCTACCAGGTCTGCGACAAATGGCTGAAGGACCGCGCGGGCAAGGGCGGCCAGAACCCCCGCCCCGGCCGCGTGCTGACCGAGGAAGACATCCTTCACTATCGCCGCGTCGTCACTGCCCTCACCGAAACCCGCACAATCATGGCCGAGATCGACAAGGCCATCGAGGAACACGGCGGCTGGCCCGGCGCCTTCGCCATCGGCACCGATGCGGAGGAGGCCGAATGAGCGCGGACAAGGACGCCGGGCTTCACGCCTTCGTCGCGCGCGGTCCGAAGACCGGAACGCTGCTCTACCCACACAAACACCGCGACGGCAGCTACGTCGTTTCGATGACCCGTTTCGAGAAAGACTACATCAAGGTCGCCAATTCCGCCGACCTGCTCGACTGGCTGGAGAAGGGCTACCGCCTGCGGATGTCAAACAAGGAAGGCGGCATCGCCTCGCCCAGCCTTATCGAGCCGCGCAAGATTTATCGCCCAGTGGTAATGTGAAACGCTTTTAAGGGCGGGGAGATCAGACGTGGCAAAAGGCGGAACCAAGATATTTTGCCCAGAGTGCAGAGACATTCGGGTCTGTCGCGCCATCTCGCCCACGGAACTCGATGAGCCCAGCGCCCAGCGCGTTCAGGACGAACGATATTCCGATCTACATTGGTTCAGACGAGGTCGCGAATGCCTCGAATGCGGCCACAAATTTCTGACCGGCGAGCTTGATGAAGCCTTTATTCGCGAACTTGTTGAGCTTCGGAAATCTTGGCTGCACAGCGTTGCGGGTCCGGCTCGATCTGCCAGTCGAGCCGCTTCGAAGCGAACGCGGTTGGAAACTGTCCCTCTCGAAGATGCCCAAGCCTTCATCCGAGCCAGTGCTAAATGGGACCATCCATCCTGGTCGATCGTCGATGCGCCAAAGCATGCGCGCCGAATCTATAAACATGGTCTCGGGTGGGCGATCGACTTTGGCGCAAATACCTTCCTGCCGGGCATGGCAGTTGCTCGGTGCTTTCGCGAGGTGGCTTCGATCTTGAATCGTGTCGCCCAAGGCGAGGTCATCTTCCACGAGGATGCCAACAAGATGCTTCAGCGAGTCATATCAGGCTGTGTCGCCACCCACGATGGCTACGAGTACAATGGCTATTATCCGACGGACGGCATCTATCTTACATTCGGCACTCAATTGATCGACACCGAGGATGGGGCCAATCTGATTTTGCGATGGGCAGATCCGAAGGGCGTCCTGATGAAACGAGCATGAAGCATTTTTGGAAGTCAAAGGATCTGGAGAGCTGATGTCCAAAACACATAAGATCGCTTCGGGATTTTTCGGAGATAAGCTTTACCAACAGCGCGCCCGCGAGGCCCTGCCGATCCTCGTCCGGCAAGCAAAAGCTGCGACGCCGATTTATTATGAGGACCTGGCGACTGAGATGGGGATGCCAAATCCGAGGAACCTCAATTATCCTCTCGGGTGCATTGGCGATGCACTTAATGAACTTTCGCAGGAATGGGGGCGCGACATTCCTCATATTCAGGCCATCGTCCGCAACCGGCAAACTGACCTTCCTGGCCCCGGCTTTGATGGCTTCCTGGAGCAGCAGGGCCATTCATGGAGCTCAGCTCAAGAACGGCGAGCTCTAATCCAGACTTACTGGGCTGCAATCGCAAACTATCCTTATTGGGATCAGGTACTGGCCGATCTGGGTTTGGATCCTACTCCGGCCAGTCTGGATGCAACCATAGCGGCGGCTTCGAACCTTGGTGTTGGCGGAGAGGGCGAAGAGCACAAGGCGCTAAAGGAGTACGTCCGAGACAATCCGCTTGTAGTTGATTTGGGCCATGGAACGGCAAAAGGTGTCGCAGAATTTCCGCTGCCGTCCGGCGACAAGGTTGATGTTCTCTTCAATCGCGAACACCTCATTTTCGCTGTCGAAGTCAAGCCTGCGCACTCAAGCGAGGCTGACCTAACGAGAGGCTTGTTCCAATGCGTCAAGTATCACGCGGTCCTGATGGCGAAGGCGAGATATGAGCATGACCGACGTGAGATCAAAGTCTGCTTAGTTCTAGGTGGCGAGCTGCCGGAAAAGCTAATCCCGCTGCGGAACCTGCTCGACGTCCAAATTTTCGAGAGCATTCGACCCGAATAAACCGTCGTCAACGATATGCGCCCGAATTTGATTGAAGTAGCGACAACTTCTTCGTATAAAAGCCGAGTTCGCCGAGATGGTGGACGAGAAATGAACCTGGACTGGTTCTGGATGGAGTTGTCGCCGGACGGTGACGGTTGAGGGAAATTCCGCCCTCATTCTGTTGGCTATGGATGCCAACTCCCTTCGGAAACGGTTCTCCTGGATAAGGAAGACCTGAGTATGAATCCCAATGAACTTATCATCCGCTATGAGATGGTCGATCGTCAGACCGAGGGCGCCGTCACGCGTCTGGTCGGGCTGGTGCGCGCGCGCAATCTACTCTCGCTGTTTGATGCCGCCGATCTGGAAGCCAACCCTCGGTCCGCCAAGGTTGGAGCGGTTACGGCAGACATCATAGAAAGTATCGAGCGCACGCCGGAGCTCTTTCCGTTCAAGACGAAGGGCATCCTGATCGCTGCGGCGGTGTGCCGTTCGCTGGAGCGGAACCGCTATCAGCTGGTGTTCGAAAATATCAAGATCGAGGGCATCCTCGATGGCGGGCACAACACGCTCTCGATCGGCCTCTATGTCCTCAAGCAGGTCATGGAAGACGTGCGGGCATGGAAGCGCATCAAGAACTGGCCTGCGTTCAAGGAAGCTTGGGCTAAGCACCGCGACGAAGTCGCTGCCTTGAAGAAGGCACACCCAAGTGGGGACGGTGGCCCGCTTGATTTTCTGGTGCCTGTCGAAATCCTCGTGCCTGCAGATGCAGAGGATGATTTCGTTCTGAATGCCTTCACCGGCTCGCTGCTCGAAATCGGCGCGGCGCGTAACAACAATGTACAGCTGACGCTCGAAACAAAGGCGAACAAGAAGGGCTTTTATGACGAGTTGCGCAAGGCCTTGCCTAGCCAGATTGCGGAGCGCGTAGAATGGAAAGCGAACGACGGTGGGGTCGTGAAGGTACGCGACCTGGTAGCTCTTTCGTGGATTCCGCTCTCGGTTGTAGACTTGCCCGATGGCGTCAACGTTCCGGCACCCTCGCGCATTTATGCGTCCAAGGGTGAGTGCACCAAGGCATTCGATGCATTGATGAGCGATCCGGAGATCTCCAAGCCAACCGGCGGGGAGTATACGCACGAACTGCACAATGTTGCCGTAGGCAGCGCATTGAAAGTTGCAGCGCAGCTGCCTGAGCTTTACGATCTGATTTTCCTAGATTTTCCCGCCGCGTATAACGACAACGGTGCTGGGCGTTTTGGTCGGCTTACATCGGTAAAAATGGCTAGTGACATGCGAAGCAAGCCTACGTCACCCTTCACGCAGAAGCTTGTGCAGTACAGCTATCCAGACGGATTCATTATGCCATTGGTGTACGGCTTGAAGGCTCTCATGACGACCGATGACGAAGGCAATGTCGTCTGGAAAGTGAAGGATCCTGCCAAGTTCATTCGCGACAATCTGACAACGATCGTGCGCAAGTACCGTGTCATTATCGAAGCCTATTCGGGCGATCCGCAGAAGATCGGCAAGAACGAGGGTTCGTACTCTTTGGCACTCGACGCCTTCGAAACAGAGCTGCTTAAGCTCTCCCAGCCGGCATGAGGAGGTGTTCATGGGAAGAAGAGCACAATCAAGCGGAATCCGACTCACTGCGGAGGATGCAGCGGTGGTAAAAGCAATGCTAGCTCGCGGGGATCGGCAGCACGATATCGCTGCCTGGTTCGGCGTAAATGGCGGGCGTGTGGGTGAAATCGCGTCGCGCCAGAGGTTCCGTGACGTCCAGCCTATCGACCGTGCAAACCTGCCACCGCCCGGGCCTTATCCTTCGGGGCGCGAGGCCAACGAAGTGTTGCAAGCGTTGGTCGCAGCGCAATCTGCTCTGGCAAACGCCGAGCATATTGTCAGACAGCATATGCAGCGTTGAAAGGAAGCGGGGGTGTCCAGCTGGATGCCCCCGCTTTGCCACCATCACTTGTGCTCACGCCCCGTCAGAAAAATTGTCAGAAGTAGCTCGAAAAACAACGCTCAAAGTCACTGGATACCGGGCGAAGAAATCGGAAAACTGAGCACACCGTACCCGGAGATCCGGTGTTCGGTATGCGAGGATTTCTGCGGGTTTCGCAGTCATTTGACTATCTGTCGCCAAGTAGTGTTATCTGATGTCACTCCGCGATCCGCAACTCACATGCGAGTTGCTCGGCGCTAAGCTATTAAGCTGACGTCGAAAATTAGCGTTTTCCTACAGGGTGATCGCTGCCGTAGACTGATGTCAGTCGAGAGGGGTCATTGGGCCGAGGAGGGGCGGCCAAACGTCAGGTGACGCCGTGCGGTTTGCCCTTCAATGCTATGTTGACGAAGACCTTCATGCCCTTGTCA